>Ga0160452_100069_pt1 | contig 140036 bp, 128 predicted proteins | sample HID1971I_E6MG_FD_108230 | JGI IMG/M metagenome (GOLD analysis project Ga0160452, IMG submission 108230) | Enriched millipede-associated microbial communities from UW Madison campus, WI, USA - HID1971I_E6 MG | ecosystem: Host-associated > Arthropoda: Insects > Digestive system > Unclassified ...
CACCAACCTCCCGGGCGTCTTCGCCTGCGGCGACGCCGTCGACCACACCTACCGGCAGGCCATCACCGCCGCCGGTTCCGGGTGCGCCGCCGCGCTCGACGCCCAGTCCTACCTCACCGAGGTGGCCGACGCCGAGGGCGAGGAGTCCCTGGCCGGCACTCCCGCGGTGCCGAACCCGGACGGGCTTCCCGCGGCCCTCGACCCCGTCGCCGGCTGACCCCCCTCCCCCACCACTGACCGAAGGAGCGACACATGGCAACCGTCGCCGTCACCGACGACACGTTCAAGACCGAGGTCCTCGAGTCCGACGTCCCGGTCCTCGTCGACTTCTGGGCGACCTGGTGCGGCCCGTGCCGCATGGTCGCCCCGATCCTCGAGGAGCTCTCGGACGAGTACGAGGGCAAGATCAAGATCGTCAAGCTCGACACCGACGCCAACCAGGCCACGACCATGGCCTACGGCATCACGTCGATCCCGACGCTCAACGTCTACTCCGGGGGCGAGCTCGTGAAGTCCGTCATCGGCGCCCGCCCCAAGCGGGCCCTCCAGGAGGAGATCGACGCGGTCCTCACGCCCAGCGCCTGATCTTTACTCGCTCCGAAGGCCGGGTCTGTTTCACGTGAAACAGGCCCGGCCTTCGGCGTGAGCGGGAGTAGCTTGAGACCGTGTCGTGTCCGTCGCCGGGCGCCGTGAATGTGCTGGCCGGAACGCGTCGAGACTCAAGGGGTGCGGGTCGTCCGCGAGGACTCGCCCCGGTCAGCGAGTTCCCCTGGTCTTCGTGGGCGGTCCCGGGCGCTCTCATCACCGCGCCGATCACGACGTCGCCTCAGCGCTCTCGGGCTCTCGGGCTCTCGGGCGCACTCCCCCGAGCTGTCGCTGAGACGCTGTGCGCGATCCGAGACTGCCACTCGAACGGGCTGCCGACGGCAGACAGTAGGCCTTGCGCGTCGATCCGTGCGGACGTCACCTGCCACCCCGGTCGGAATCCCCAGAGCTACTGCGCCCCACCCGAAATCTCCCAGGCCTGTCGAAGCACGATTCTTGCTGATGCCTGACTTGCCAGAGATCTCTCGTTCAACCGTGATGAAGTGATTCTCGACTGCACCAGGGTGGCGGCACAGCCGCGGGACCGCGCACAGTGGTGAGGGTCCTCTCCCGGGGGACAACCAGCACAGCTCGGCCCCCCGTCACCCGACGCTCTACCGGCCGCGCTTCGAAACCTGGGCCACCGTGGCGTGTGGACCTCCGACCGGTCCGGCGGGCGCCTCACACTGCCCGTCCGCCGACCGAGTCCCTCGTCCCGGCGGCCCGGCGTTCGCCCCCCACCGCGTCGTCCATGCCCGCGCGCCGAGCCCTGCGAACGAGGTCGCGCAAAGTGGCCAACCTCGCCGGCGGGACCGTGACCTGCAACGACGGCGTCGGCCGCCCTCCTCCGTGCCCGTATGTCTCGCTTCGTCGATCTCCGCAGGACCGCGTCGACATCTCCTGCTCCACGCCGGTGTAGAGCACCTCAGACCGGCCCTCAAAGTGGTCCCTCCCGCGGGTCCACGTCGACGATCCCGTCAGGTCGCCGTCGTCACCGTGCCCGCCTGCCACCTCGCTGGTGTCCACCGCCACACTTCAAGGGCCGATGGTCCGTCGCTCGTCACGCAGGTGCATGGTCGGGGCAATCGTGCGCGCGCCGCGCTCAGGGCACTGCCCCCCGGCGGCCTCAACCCGACCGAATCTGGCCCCGATGCGAGAATTCCCATCGGCCGCGTCACGTCGACGTGAGCCGCGACCCGCTGTCGCGGCGGCGCGCACGGCGCCGCTTCCCGTGAGTCCTTCCGCCTCGAACGGGCACGCACCGTCCGTCCACGGCACCGCGGATGGCCGCTTCCCGCCAGCATCCTGTCGACACCGCGAGGGCTGCATCGGGCCAGCCTCCTGCCGACACTGCCGACGCCCCGCTCGCGTGTCGGTCCGCCGCGCCCCTGGGGTCGACCCTTGTCACGCACGAGCTGTGCGATCCTGATCGGCGCTTCCAGGCCGACACGCTCAAGGTGAGACTGTGCTGGTCACGCTGGCCTGGCTCGCAGGGGTGGCCAATGCCTTCCGGGTCTCCTTCAACATGCAGTCGACCGTGCCGTACGTGGGTGTCCACGCTCGAGCGCACCCACGACGGGCGACGCTTCCGCGATGCCGTCCCTAGGGTGCAGGACGCCGGCCGCGGCGCCACCACCCCACCACGGCTCCGTGTTTCACGTGAAACGTCAGGCGCATTCCCGCGCCGCACACCCCTCTCGTCCCAACACGCGCCGAGCTTGACCTCCGTCGACCGACCATCCGCGGCCCGCTGTCGCGAGAAATCCCATCCGCACCCCGTGAACAACCACTTCGGCGGCGCGCCCTCCTGATCTCTGGTCCAAGGGCACCATGCCCGCGCGGCCGACTACGCCCGGATGGCTAGGGCACACGTGCACTCGAGCCCAGGTGGAGATGGAGGTCCTCCGGCCTTCAAGCGACCCGCTTTCGACGTTGTATCTTGGCCCGCCGCATGTGCCGCACCCGCCGCATCCGCCGTTGCGGCGGCGCTGTGTTTCACGTGAAACAGGCAGGATGGCGACAGGCGACAGCGTCAGTGAGAGGCGAGGCCATGCAGCGATCCCGACACGCCGACGGGCGCCGTCCCCAAAGGAACGGCGCCCGTCACGAGAGAGGGCGCGCAGAGCACGCCGGGTCAGGAGCGCAGGAGGCCTGGGTCCTCGGGGGCCATCACGCCCAAGATGCGGTTGAGGTCCTCGACGGAGGCAAACTCCACGGTGAGTCGCCCCTTCGTCTTGCCGATGTTCACCTTGACCCGTGTCTCGAACCGGTCAGCCAGCCGCGTGGCGAGCTCGTCCATGGCCTCGCTCCGCTGGCCGGCCCGAGGCGCTCGGCGCGCCGGCTTGTCACCATCACCGCTGGTCAGCAGGGTGACGATCTCCTCCGTCGCGCGAACCGAGAGGCCTTCCGAGACGATGCGCTGCGCAAGTCGCTCGATCTCCGCGCCGTCGGTGAGCGACAAGAGCGCGCGCGCGTGCCCGGCAGACAGGACCCCCGCGGCAACGCGTCGCTGAACCAACGGCGGCAGCTTCAACAGCCGCAAAGTGTTGGAGATCTGCGGACGCGACCTGGCGATGCGCGTCGCGAGCTCCTCATGGGTGCAGCCGAAGTCGTCCAGCAGCTGCCGGTACGCCGCAGCCTCTTCCAGGGGGTTGAGAGCCGCGCGGTGCAGGTTCTCGAGGAGCGCGTCGCGAAGCATATCGCTGTCTTCGGTCTCGCGGACGATCGCGGGGATCGTCTCGAGGCCCGCAACCTGGGACGCGCGCCAGCGACGTTCGCCCATGATGAGCTCGTATCGGTCCGGGTCAGAGGAGTCTGGCCGCACCACGATGGGCTGGAGCACGCCGATCTCGCTGATCGAGGCCACGAGTTCGTCGAGCTCGCCGTCGTCGAAGACGGTGCGCGGCTGCCAGGTGTTCGGGCGGATCCCCTCGACGGGGATCTCCGCGAACCGAGCACCAGGGACCGGCTTCAGCTCCGTTTCACGTGAAACAGCGTCGACCGATTCCTCGGCTTCCTCCCCCGATGCAGTCTCGTGCGCTACGGCCGTCGTCTCGTCCAGGTCGGGAACGTCGATGCTGGTGATCAGGCCCAGCGAGAGACCGTCCGGTCCCAGCACGTCGACGTCGGACGCGTCCACGTCGACGTCTTCACCGATCACCCGGTCCACCGTCGGCTCTTCCGTCAGGACAGCGCCGGCGATCGGCTCGATCTCGTCTGGCGACAGGTCGTCTCGCGACTGCGGGTCGTTGCCGGTGCGGATACTCAAACGCCCACCGGCAATGGCGGAGTCCCAGGAGGCCGATCGACGAGCGCTCCGGCCGGTACCTTCCATGCCATCGACCGGGGGGCGGTCGACCGCAGTGGTGGGGACCCTGACTCCGACGCCATCGGCGTCGCGCCCCTCACCCGAGGGAAAGAAGACATCCACCGGGCGGTCGCTCTCGGGCCCGGACGGAATCAGCGCTCCAAGCCCACGACCCAGACCACGCTTCTTCTGACTCATGCTCCAGCCTCCTGAACCATCGGGCCCCGCACTCCCCTAGTCGTCGTGTTGGTTCCATCGCGCCAGTGCCGACGAATCGTCCACCCCATGTGCGACCTACAACACGCCATCGTGTCGCGAGACGCGCGTACGTCGTTCGTCTTCACATTCATAGCGCGTTATCCCAGGTCAGCGCGCTGCGGTGCGCGCTCCGCCAGTTCACGCGCGGCCTCGAGGTACGCGAGCGAACCGGTCGATCCTGGGTCGTACGTCATGACCGTCTGCGCGTGACTCGGCGCCTCCGAGATCCGCACAGATCGAGGCACGGTCGTCCGCAGCGTCTGCTTGGGAAAATGTTCCCGGACCTCGGCGGCCACCTGCTGCGCAAGGTTGGTGCGGCCGTCGTACATGGTCAAGAGGATCGTCGAGACGCTCAGGTCCGGGTTCAGGTGCGCCTTGATGAGCTCGATCGTCTTCAGGAGCTGGCTGAGACCTTCCAGTGCGTAGTACTCGCACTGGATCGGGATGAGGACCTCCCTCCCGACGACGAATGCGTTCACCGTGAGGAGGCCAAGGCTCGGGGGGCAGTCGACGAACACGTAGTCGAGACGCTCCTCGCCGCGCGCCTCGCGATCCGCCAGGTAGGCGTCGAGCGCGCGCCGCAACCGTGTTTCACGTGAAACAAGGGAGACGAGCTCGATCTCCGCGCCAGACAGGTCGATGGTGGCCGGCACCCCGTAGAGCCCCGGTACCGACGGGCACTCCTGGACCGTGTTTGCCAGCGGCTCGTCCTCGACCAGGACCTCGTAGATCGAGGGCGTCCCCGCCCGGTGCTCGATGCCGAGTGCCGTCGACGCGTTCCCCTGCGGGTCGTTGTCGATGACCAGCACCTTCAGGCCGGACTGTGCCAAGCCAGCCGCGAGGTTGACGGTGGTCGTCGTCTTCCCGACCCCGCCCTTCTGGTTCGCCACGGTGATGATGCGGGTCCGGTCCGGACGGGAGAACTGTCGGCCGTGGAGCTCGATCCGACGGCGTGCGTCGATCGCGAGCTGCGCCGCAAGTGGTGTCGACTCATCGGCCTCGGGCACCGATGCGACGAGTGCTGCACGGTGTCCGTCGATGGTCGGAGGAAGCCCGTTGTCGGCCCACGCGAGTGACGGTGCCGTTTCACGTGAAACATGCGGATCACCTGTCGCGGTCCCGTCGCTCTGCGGGACGTCGTCGACGTGCTCCGTACTCGTGCTCACGTGCCACTCCTCCGGTTCGTCACAGGGGCCGTGCCGCGCGCCGCGGCAAAGACCGAGGCCACCGCGGTCCGGTGCTCCGCGCTCACTCTACGGCCTACGTGACAGGGGGGCGGGGCAAAACTCCGACCTGTGGAGATCGCGCGGGACGAGTCGACGCGGCCCGCTTCCGAGCGCACCGCCGTAGCTCAGGTTCGACGAATTCGCAGGATGGTGGTCGCCTCGACCTCCGCGACGGTGTCACCGGTCAGGATCTCCGGCTCCGCCGTCTTGAAGGACCGCAGCACCTTGCGTGCCGGCTCGATCTCACGCTCGACGTTCCTGCCCTTGAGCACGACCATCGCCCCGCCACGACGAACGAGAGGCAGGCTCATTCGCGCAAGCTTGCTCAACGCGGCGACGGCACGTGACGTCACCACATCGACCTCGAACGCGTCGTGGTACTCCTCGGCCCGGCCACGCTTGACCTGCACGTTCGCCAGCGCCAGCGCATCCACGATCTCCTGCAGCCAGGCGGTGCGCCGCTCCATCGGTTCGACGAGGAAGAACTCCACGTCGGGGCGCTGGATCGCCATGACGACGCCTGGCAGCCCCGCGCCGGATCCGATGTCGGCCACGGAGCGCGCCCCTTCGAGGTAGGGCGTGACGGCGGCCGAGTTCAGGATGTGTCGCTCCCACAGTCGCGCGACCTCGCGAGGCCCGATCAGCCCGCGAAGCTCGCCCTCGTCGCGGAGGCGCTGGGCGAAGTCCGCCACGAGCCCATACCTGTCCCCGAAGTAGGCGCGCACCGCATCGCTGCGCCCCAGCACCTCGTCCTCGACCCCCTCGGTCGTGGGCCCGTCGGCGTCCGTCATCTCCAGCCTCCCTCGCTCCTCCACCACATGACGAGAGCCCGTCGTTTCACGTGAAACAACGGGCTCTCGGATCGACCATCAGGAAGCCGGTGCGTCACCCTGATCGGCCGCAGGCTGCACCACGACGTACCGCGAGGGCTCCACGCCCCGCGAGTCGCTGACCAAGCCGGCAGCGGCGACCGCGTCATGCACGACCTTCCGCTCGAAGGCGTTCAGCGGGTCCAGCTCGATCTCCTGCCCGGACTCGCGCACCTCACGGATCGCGTCCTCGGCAAGGTCCGTCAGCTCTTCGCGCCGCGACGCTCGGAAGCCGCCGATGTCGAGCATCAGCCGGCTCCGCTCCCCCGTGCGTGCCTGGACGGCGAGCCGCGTCAGCTCCTGGAGCGCCTCGAGTACTTCCCCGTCCTGACCGACGAGCACGGAGAGATCCTCGTCCTCATCCGCCACCACCTCGACGGCAGCGCGGTCGTGCTGGATGTCCAGGTCGATGTCGCCGTCGAGGTCGGCGATGTCGAGCAGCTCCTCGAGGTAGTCGGCGGCGACCTCGCCCTCCTCCTCGAGGCGAGCGGTCCGCTCCGGACCCTGGTCCACAGGCGTATCCGTCGTCATCGGTCGTCGATTCCTCTCGCTGCTCAACGGCGCTTCTGGCGGTTCTTGCGCTTGGGCTGCTCGCGCTGCCCGCGCTCCTTCTCGGGCTCCGGCTCCGGGGTGGCCTCGATGGCCCCCTTCGCCGCAGCCTTGCGCGCCTGCTTCTCCTTGAGCAGGCGCTCCGCCTCGGATCCCGGCGCCGGCATCCGCTTGATCGTGTAGAACTGCTGGCCCATCGACCAGAGGTTCGAGATGACCCAGTAGATCAGCACACCCACCGGGAAGTTGATGCCGGAGATCAGGAAGATCACCGGGAGGATGTAGAGCATCATCTTCTGCGTGCTCGCCATCGGGCCCTCGAGCGCCGCCTTCGGCATGTTCTTCATGGTCAGCTGGCGCTGGGTGAAGAACATGGTGGCGCTCATCAGCACGATGAGGCAGATGACGACGATGCGCGACGTCGTCGAGTCCGTGGTGCGGAAGACGTCGGAGAGCTGCGCACCGAAGAGCTGGGAGTGCTCGATGTCCGCGGCGACCCGCTGGTCGATGGGACCGATCGTGCGGTACGAACCGTCAGCGATGGCCGAGAGGTGGTTCAGCACACGGAAGAGCGCGAAGAAGATCGGCGACTGGAGCAGGATCGGCAGGCACGACGCCATGGGGTTCGTGCCGTGCTTGCGGTACAGCTCCATCGTCTCGCGGCCCATGGCCTCGCGAGACGCCGGGTCCGTCTTGCCCTTGTACTTCTTCTGGACCGCCTGGAGCTCGGGCTGCATCATCTGCATCCCGCGCGAGGCCTTGATCTGCTTGAAGAACAGCGGGATGAGCGCGATACGGATCACGATCGTCAGCGCGACGATCGAGAAGACCCAGGCCCAGCCCGGCCCGTCGGCCATGCCCAGGGTCGTGAGCACGGCGTGCGACCCGTACATGATCCAGGCCACGACCCACTCGATGGGGTAGAGGATGGTATCCAACATCCCGAATTGTCTCCTCTGTCGGAAAAGCTGCGTCCCCGGTGGCGCGGTCCGGGATGGTCAGTGGCGAGCTGCGCCGCGGTGCTCGTGCGTCGGCGCGTCGACGTCTGTGTCGACGCGCTTCGCGCGAGCTGGCGGTACGTCGTCGACGCCACCGAGGCTCCACGGGTTGCACCGCAGAATGCGCCACAGAGCGAGACCGGTCCCCCGAAGCGTGCCATGCGTCCGGATCGCGATGATCGCGTACTGGGAGCACGAGGGGTAGTACTTGCAGGTGGGCCCCGTGAGCGGGGAGATCACCGCCTGGTAGACGCGCAGCACACCGATGAGGACGGCGGCGGGAAGGTCCCGCAGCACCTTGCGGCCGGTCCCGACCGTCGAGGCGGTCACGAGCTTCTCCGGGTGCGTGCGATCGCGCGGTCGAGGCTGCTCGCGAGGTCGCGGTCCAGCTCCGCGTACGTGGCGGCGCTCGACGCGGGGAGCGCCCGGACCACGAGGCGCGAGCCGGCCGGCAGCGACGCGAGGTGTGCGGCCGCCGCGTGCCGGAGCCGACGCTTCACCTGGTTGCGATGCACGGCGTTCCCCACAGCCTTGGATACGACAAGACCGACCTGTGGCGGTCCCTCCGTCGCGACCCCGTCGGCACCGGCCTCAGGGCCGGGATCGGGGTCGACGAGGAGGTGAACCACCACGGTCGATCGTCCTGCACGCGTGCCGCGGCGCACCGCCCGTTCGAACTCGACGGAACGGCGCAGTCGGTGCGCCGCGGGCAGCATTCGTCAGGCAGAGAGCTCGGCGCGACCCTTGCGCCGACGGTTCGCCAGGATGGCGCGGCCGGCACGGGTGCGCATGCGCAGCCGGAAGCCGTGGGTCTTGGCACGACGGCGGTTGTTCGGCTGGAAAGTCCGCTTGCTCACGAGGTACTCCAAGAAACGTCGGGGAGGCACACCGTCAGGTCCTCGACGATGCAGGTCTTTGTTCGCAGGTCAGCGCACACGTACGAGACGTGGAGGCGTCGACCGAGCCGATCCGTGGACCGGCAGCCCGTGTAAGGGCGCGCGAAAGGACCTGGAACGGCTGTCCGACGTTACGCCGTGGGGGGCTCTCAGGTCAAACCGGCCCGGGGGCGCCGGAACCCTGACGGTGGCTACGATGTGGAGGACCTCACGCACCGGGCGCGACGTCGCGCCAGGCAGGCCGGTACGGTCATCGCCCACAGCATTGTCCACAGGTTCCACAGCATGTGGACAACGCTGTGGACGGAGCACCGGCGTGGCAGACTCGCGGCCTCGCTGCCCATCCCGAACGACCCGAAGGACGACGCCCGTGGCCCAGCCGGACGAGAACATCACCGACGTCTGGGCCCACACGCTCGCCACCCTCGAGGCCCGGCCGGACATGACGGCCCGGCAGCTCGCGTTCATCAAGCTCGCGAAGCCGATGGCGATCCTCGAGGACACCGTGTTCATCGCCGTCCCGCACGAGCAGACCCGTGCATACCTCGAGACCAGCGTGCGCGACCAGCTCGTCTCCGCGATGGCATCCACCCTCGGCCGCGACATCCGCTTCGGCATCACCGTCGACCCGGAGCTCAGCAGCGACACCCTCACCGGCCCCTCGCAGGACTACACCGCTCCCCCGGAACCCGGCGTGCCCGACGAGCCCGAGGCGCCGCCGCTCCCACCGAGCCCCAAGCAGTCCGCCGAGCCCACGCGGCTCAACCCGAAGTACATCTTCGAGACGTTCGTCATCGGGTCGTCGAACCGCTTCGCGCACGCCGCGGCCGTGGCCGTGGCCGAGGCGCCCGCCAAGGCGTACAACCCTCTCTTCATCTACGGGGACTCCGGGCTGGGCAAGACCCACCTGCTGCACGCCATCGGGCACTACGCCCACAACCTGTATCCCCACGTGCGGGTGCGGTACGTGAACTCCGAGGAGTTCACCAACGACTTCATCAACAGCATCGGCGAGGGACGCGCCGGGGCGTTCCAGCGCCGGTACCGCGACGTCGACGTCCTCCTCATCGACGACATCCAGTTCCTGCAGGGCAAGGAACAGACGATGGAGGAGTTCTTCCACACGTTCAACGCCCTGCACAACGCGGACAAGCAGGTCGTGATCACGTCCGACGTGCCGCCGAAGCAGCTCAACGGCTTCGAGGACCGCCTGCGGTCACGGTTCGAGTGGGGCCTGATCACCGACGTCCAGCCGCCGGACCTCGAGACCCGGATCGCCATCCTCCGCAAGAAGGCGGCGAGCGAGCGGCTCGACGTGCCGGCCGAGGTACTCAGCTACATCGGCTCGCGCATCTCGACGAACATCCGCGAGCTCGAGGGCGCTCTCATCCGCGTCACCGCGTTCGCGAACCTCAACCGGCAGCAGGTGGACCTCGCGCTCGCCGAGATCGTCCTCAAGGACCTCATCACCGACGACGACACGCAGGAGATCACGCCGTCGATGGTGATCGCGCAGACCGCGGCCTACTTCGGCCTCACCATCGACGACCTCTGTGGTTCGTCGCGCTCGCGCGTCCTCGTCACGGCGCGGCAGATCGCCATGTACCTGTGCCGCGAGCTCACCGACCTCTCGCTGCCGAAGATCGGTCAGCAGTTCGGCGGCCGCGACCACACCACCGTCATGCACGCCAACAAGAAGATCGCGGGCCAGATGGCAGAGCGCCGGTCCACCTACAACCAGGTGACCGAGCTCACCAGCCGCATCAAGCAGCAGCACCGCGGCTGACCTGCCGACCCGCCGCACGGGCCCGACCATGCTCTCCACAGGGCAGGGGACCGGGCCCGTCGGCGTTTCTCCACATCCCTGCCCACAGCCATGGGCACGGAGGGCCGCCGTTCCGACGCCGTCGTCCCCAGCCCTGTGGACCACAATCGTGGACAACTCGACCTTTTCCACCGCTGCCGAGATTCACACCTGTGGATAACTCTGTGGACGAGTGTGGACCGGGGTGCCATATCCGTGGACGACGACGCCGGGATCGGTGGACGACTGTGGGTACGAAATCGGTCACCCACAGGGCCAAGGCGTCATCCACAGCGTCACCCCCACTCCCTCCACACCCGTAACAGCCTCCTGACCTGCGCAAACACGCGCTATCCCCAGATTCCACAACCCCTATGACGATGACGAACGTTTGATCATCAAGGAAATCCACACACCTTCATCAGGGCGGCCGGCGATCCGTGCACCCACAGGCCCTCGGTCCCCGGAACGCGTGCCGAGGACGCCGGGTCTCGCGTAGGGTTTGGCTCGGACGACGAGGCAGGTCGGGTCACGTCGGACTGGCCCGGCACCTGGGCCGCGACGGCACGCCGCTGTCGTCCACAACGATCGACAACTCGAGGAGTGGGATGAAGTTCCGGGTTGAACGTGACGTCCTGGCTGAGGCCGTGACCTGGACGGCGCGCACCCTCCCCACGCGCCCGCCGGCGCCGGTGCTGGCGGGAGTCCGCATCGAGGTCGACACGGCAGGCACGATCTGGCTGTCCAGCTTCGACTACGAGGTCTCGGCGCGCGCCGAGATCCCCGCCGAGGTCTCGGAGCCCGGGACCGTCCTGGTGTCCGGCCGGCTCCTCGCCGAGATCTCGCGCGCGCTGCCGAACAAGCCTGTGGACGTCACGCTCGAGGGCACCAAGGTGGTGCTGACCTGCGGCGCCTCGCGCTTCACGCTGCTGACGATGCCGGTCGAGGACTACCCGTCTCTCCCGCAGATGCCGGAGCTGAGCGGCACGGTGACCGGGGACGCGCTGACGCACGCCGTCGCGCAGGTCAGTGTCGCCGCGAGCCGCGACGACACGCTGCCCCTGCTCACCGGAGTACGGATGGAGATCGAGGGCGAGCGCATCACCCTCATCGCCACCGACCGGTACCGGCTCGCGCTGCGCGAGCTCACCTGGACCCCGGCCACCCCCGGATACTCGGCGGTGGCGCTGGTGCGTGCCCGTACCCTGACCGACGTCGCGAAGTCGCTCGGCGGTGGTGGCGGCCTCGTCAACGTCGGGCTCTCGACGGGGCAGGGCGTGGACCTCATCGGCTTCGAGGCCGGCGGCCGGCACACGACGTCGCAGCTCGTCGACGGCGACTACCCCCCGGTCCGCCGCCTGTTCCCGGACGCGACGCCGATCCATGCCGTCGTCGCGACGGCGCCGCTCATCGAGGCCGCCAAGCGCGTCTCGCTGGTCGCCGAGCGCAACACCCCGATCCGGCTGTCGTTCACCGACGGCCAGGTGGTGCTCGACGCCGGCCAGGGCGACGACGCGCAGGCGTCCGAGGCGCTCGAGGCGGTGCTCGTGGGCGAGGACATCCAGGTCGCGTTCAACCCGCAGTTCCTGCTCGACGGCCTGGGTGCGCTCGGCACCGACTTCGTCCGGCTGTCGTTCACCCACCCGAACAAGCCGGTGGAGTTCACCGGCCAGGAGTCGCTCGACGGCGAGGACTCGTCGGAGTACCGCTACCTGCTCGTGCCCATCCGGTTCGCCGGCTGACGCACGTCCTCGCCCACCCCGCCACCCTCCCGGAGGTACCCATGGTCAGCCACATCGGACTCGTCGGTCTGGGCAAGATGGGCAACAACATGCGCGAGCGGCTGCGCCGCGGCGGCATCGAGGTCACGGGTTACGACCCGCGCCCCGAGGTGTCCGACGTCGCGACCCTGGCCGACCTCGTGGCCGCGCTGCCCGCCGACCGGCGCGTCGTGTGGGTGATGGTCCCGGCGGGCGACCCGACGCGGGGCGTCGTCCAGGAGCTCGGCGCGCTGCTGGGTGAGGGCGACGTCGTCGTCGAGGGCGGCAACTCCCACTACCCCGAGGACCAGGCGCGCGCCGCGGAGCTGGCGGAGCGCGGCGTCGGATACGTCGACGTCGGCGTCTCCGGCGGCGTCTGGGGCCTGGAGAACGGGTACGGCCTGATGTGCGGCGGCGACGTCGCGCACGTCGAGGCGCTCATGCCGGTCTTCGACGCGCTGCGTCCGGAGGGACCGCGCGAGGAGGGCTTCGTGCATGCCGGTGAGGTGGGCGCGGGCCACTTCGCGAAGATGGTGCACAACGGCATCGAGTACGGCCTCATGCAGGCCTACGCCGAGGGCTACGAGCTGCTGGCCGCGAAGAAGGACATCGTCACCGACGTGCACGGCACGATGAAGGCCTGGATGCGCGGCACGGTGGTGCGGTCCTGGCTGCTCGACCTCATGGTCAAGGCGCTCGAGGAGGACCCGGCGCTGGCGGCGATCGACGACTGGGTCGACGACTCGGGCGAGGGCCGCTGGACCGTCGACGAAGCCATCGACAACGCGGTGCCGCTGCCCGTGATCTCCGCGGCGCTGTTCGCCCGCTTCGCGTCCCGCCAGGAGGAGTCGCCGGCCATGAAGGCCGTCGCCGCGCTGCGCCAGCAGTTCGGCGGGCACGCGGTCAAGCCGGCGTCGTGATCTCCTCGGTGGCCGACCGCCGAGAAGGCTGATGTACGTCTCTCACCTGTCACTCCTCGACTTCAGGTCGTACGCGACGGCCGACGTCGAGCTCGAGCCCGGCCCGAACGCGTTCGTGGGGCGTAACGGCCAGGGCAAGACCAACCTGGTCGAGGCGATCGGGTACGTGGCGACGTTGGGCAGCCACCGGGTCGCGAACGACACGCCCCTGATCCGCGCCGGGTCCGAGCGGGCGGTCGTGCGCACCCGGATCGTGCGGGGCGAGCGCGCGTCGACCGTGGAGCTCGAGATCACCGCCGGCAAGGCGAACCGCGCGCGGGTGAACCGCGGCCAGCTCGGCCGCGCACGCGACGTCCTCGGCATCCTGCGCACCGTGCTGTTCGCGCCGGAGGACCTGGCGCTCGTCAAGGGCGACCCCGACGGCCGCCGGCGCTTCCTCGACCAGCTGGTGGTGCAGCTTCTCCCCCGCGCGGCGGGCCTGCTGAGCGACTACGAGCGGGTGGTGCGGCAGCGCTCGGCGCTGCTCAAGTCGCTCCGCGGCGTCCGCAGGTCGGGTGGGGGGCCTGTGGACACCAGCACGCTGGAGGTGTGGGACACGCGGGCGGCCCAGCTCGGCGGACAGATCCTCGCGATGCGCCTGGCGCTGGTGCAGGCGCTGCGCCCGCACGTGGCAGCCGCGTACGAGCAGGTCAGCGACGCGGACGGCGACGCCGAGCTCACCTATCGCTCGAGCGTGCCCGAGGCGGGCGACGGTGCCGGTCCGCTGCCCGCGGCGGAGGACCTCGAGAAGGCGATCCTGGCGGCGATGGCGGAGGCGCGGGCCCAGGAGCTGGACCGGGGCGTGAGCCTGGTGGGGCCGCACCGCGACGACCTGGTCCTCACGCTGGGCGGTCTGCCGGCCAAGGGCTACGCGAGCCACGGCGAGTCGTGGTCGTTCGCACTGGCGCTGCGGCTGGCGTCGTACCGGCTGCTCGGCGGCGGTGACGACCCTGAGCACGTGCCCGACGCGGCGTTCTGGGACCCGGACCTCGACACCGACGCCGACCCCGTGCTCATCCTCGACGACGTGTTCGCCGAGCTGGACGTCCGGCGGCGGGAGCGGCTCGCGCAGCTGGTGGCCCCGGCGCGGCAGGTGCTCGTCACCGCGGCGGTGCCGGAGGACGTGCCACCGGAGCTCCTCGGTGCCCGCTTCGAGGTGACCCCCGGCCAGGTGCGTCGTGCGGGCTGACGAGGGCGACGACGACCTCGACGGTGTCGGGCCCGTCGACGATGCGGGCGACGACGAGCCGCGGGCGTCCCGCACCGAGGACCCGCGACCGGTCCAGGACCGCACGGAGCTGACGCCGCCGTCGGCCGTGGCGCGGGAGGCGCTCAACCGCGCGAAGGCCGCCGCCCGCGCCAAGGGCCTGCGCCCGGGTTCGCCCGCGCGCCGCTCACCGCTCGCGGAGCCCCGCCTGTCCGGGCAGGGGCCGGGGGCCCGCGACCCGCAGCTGCTGTCGGAGGTGCTCGGGCGCCTGATGCGGGACAAGGGGTGGACGGCGGACGTGTCCGTCGGCGGCGTGATCGGCCGCTGGCGGGAGGTGGTGGGCGACCAGGTGGCCGACCACTGCCAGCCGGAGACGTTCGAGCAGAAGGTGCTCGTGGTGCGCGCCGACTCGACGGCGTGGGCCACGCAGGTGCGGCTCCTCGTCCCCACCCTGCTGCGCCGCCTCGGCGAGGAGGTCGGCGAGGGCGTCGTCGAGGAGGTCACGGTGCTGGGCCCGGCGGGCCCCGGCTTCCGTCGTGGCCGCCGGTCGGTGCGCGGTCCGGGGCCGCGCGACACCTTCGGCTGAGTCACCGACATGACGACGGGCCCGGCCGCACAGCGGCCGGGCCCGTCGTCATGTCGGTACGTCAGTGCTGGATGCGGCGACGCAGCCAGAACAGCACGCCGCCACCCGCGACGAGCAGCGCGGCCAGCCCGGCGAAGAGGCCGACGGTCGCACCGGTCTGCGGCAGCTGGTCGGCCTGCGCGGCGTCGGCCGGCGGGACGTCCGCCTCGACCTGGGTGTCCGTCACGTCCACGTCCGCACCGCCCACCCCGATCGGGTTGGCGCACTGCGACGAGGCCGGCGGGTAGTCCACCATGGTCGAGTACTGCGGGTTCACCTCGAACAGGACCTGGACGCCGTCACGGGTCCAGGCGTAGTTCCCGTCGGTCTCGACATAGGAACCGTCGTCCTGCTGCTCCCAGCCCGGCCACTGCTTCGGCTCGGTGTCGGAGGCGCCCGGCCACAGGAGCGAGCCCTCGAGCGGCTGGTCCTCGGCGACGTAGTTCTCGCCGCCGTCCGGGTTGATGAACGTGATGGTCAGCGGCGTGTCGTCGTCGACCTCGACGCCCTCGGGGAGGGCGACGGCGTAGCCCAGGTGCGGGGTGTCGCCCTCGCAGACCGCGGCGATGTCACCGGGGATCAGCGCGCAGTCCTCGGCGGCAGGCACCAGGGCCTCGATGGGGAACAGCACCTCGCCGGACTCGGTGCGGGTGTAGCCGCCCAGGTCCTCGCCGAACGCGTGTTTCGCCGTCGGCGCCGCGATGACGCCCTGCTCCGTGCGGATGTAGGTGACCTCGGCGGAGTCGGCCGGCAGGATGACGTCGGACGCGTCCGCGCCGCAGACCTCGACGGCCGCGGGCGCCTGCGGCACCACGACCTGGGGCTCCGGGACCTCCGGGACCTCGGGGGTCGCGCAGTCCTCGGCGGAGGGGAGCTCGATGCCGAAGTCGCTCAGCTCCTGGTGGGTCCAGTCGACGAGGTGCCCGTCCATGGAGGAGCCGTCGGGGTACGTGATGCTCTCGGGCATCGTGTAGTCGTCGGGCCCACCGCGCACCAGGTCCTGCTGGATGCCCCAACCGGTGCACAGGTCGATGTCGTCGAGCGCGTCCGTCTCGGGGAGCTCGGTGTACCAGTGCTCGTCGTTGGTCAGCTCCTCCTCGGGGAGGGTGAGCGTCGTGGTGCCGAGCAGCTGCTGCTCACCGGAGTTCTCCCACGCGGCGCCCTTCGAGGCGTCGAGCTTCGGGTACAGGTAGATGCCGACCTGAACCTCGGAGCCCTCGGGCTGCTCGGGAGCGGTCGGGGTGCAGGACTCGGTCCGCCCGGAGTCTGACCAGTCGTACTGGTTGCCGTCGTGGGCATCGACGTCGACGGTCCAGGCGTGGCCGGCCGACCCGTCGAGCTCGAACGTGCGGCTCCAGGAGCTGTCGAAGGTCTCGTCGGCGACGTCCGTGCCGTCGATGGTGACGGTGACGTCGGCACCGCGGTACTGGGTCAGGTTCACCTCGAGGCTCGAGCAGGTGTCCTTGACACGGGGAGTGTGCGCGGAGGCGGGCGCCGCGGTGGCGACGAGCATCCCTCCGACGGCGAGCGTCGTCGCTGCGACGCCCGCCAGGGTCCTCTTCACTGTGGGGTTGTCCCTTCGGTGGTGACCGGCGCAGGCAGACGCGCGCCAGTCGACGTGCGATACGGGGAATCGTGGTGTAGTACACCATTTTTTGGACTAAATCGGGAGAGTCGTTGATAACGGTCAGAGCACGAAAACCGGACGGTTCGTGATGAGGGGTGCTGATCGCCCAGAATCTGTGGACAAGCCTGGGGAAATCCCTGTGGACAACGGTGTGGAGAACCCCTGGCCGCAGACCTGTGGACAACGTGTGCGGAACTTCCCTCCAGCGGCGTCAATCCGCCGTTTCCTTGCCTCCGGCAGGTAGACTATGGAGGTCATTCCGGGTCGTGGTCCGACCTCTCTCGCACGGCTCGGTCGGGTGCGTGCCCGGAACCTGAGAGCCGCGCCGCCATACACCGCACGAAGCGTCGGCGCGTGCACGACGACCGAGGAGCAGCTCCGCCTGTGGCAGACCGAACCGACACCCCCCGTCCTGACACTGTCGCCGCCAACGGAGCCACCGGACCGGGGAACGGGTACGACGCCGGCAACATCACCGTCCTGGAGGGCCTCGAGGCCGTCCGCAAGCGCCCGGGCATGTACATCGGCTCCACGGGTGAGCGTGGCCTGCACCACCTGGTGTACGAGATTGTGGACAACTCTGTGGACGAGGCCCTGGCGGGCCACGCCGACAGCGTCGAGGTGACCCTCCTGGCCGACGGCGGCGTCCGCGTCCGGGACAACGGCCGGGGCATCCCCGTCGCGATGCACCCCACCGAGGGCAAGCCCACGCTCGAGGTCGTCATGACGATCCTGCACGCGGGCGGCAAGTTCGGCGGCGGCGGCTACGCCGTCTCCGGTGGCCTGCACGGCGTCGGGATGTCCGTCGTCAACGCCTTGTCCACCCGGTTCGTCTCCGAGGTGAAGCGCGACGGCTACCACTGGTGCCAGGAGTACCGCGACGGCGGCGAGCCCGTCACCGGGGTGCAGCGGCTCGAGCCGCTCGCCGAGGGCGAGTCCACCGGCACCACGCAGACCTTCTGGGCGGACGACTCGATCTTCGAGACCACCGAGTACGACTTCGAGACGCTGCGCTCGCGCTTCCAGCAGTACGCGTTCCTCAACAAGGGGCTGCAGATCACCCTGCGCGACGAGCGCGCCGGGCACGCCGTCGCCGACGACGAGGTGGCCGGCAAGGCGCCGGTCGAGGCCGACGGCGACGTCACGGCCGCCGACGGCGCGACGGACGTCGAGACCGCGAACCCCGTGCGCACCGTCAAGTACCGCTACGAGAACGGCCTCACGGATTACGTGGCGCACATCAACGCGGCCAAGAAGTCCGAGCTCATCCACCCCGAGATCATCGACGTCGAGGCGGAGGACACCGAGCGGAAGATCTCCGTGGAGATCGCGATGCAGTGGACCAGCTCGTACAGCGAGTCGGTGCACACGTTCGCGAACACGATCTCCACCACGGAGGGCGGCACGCACGAGGAGGGCTTCCGGGCGGCGCTCACCACCCTGGTGAACAGCTACGCGCGCGACAAGGCGATCATCAAGGAGAAGGACGACAACCTCACGGGTGACGACATCCGCGAGGGCCTCACCGCCGTCCTCTCCGTCAAGCTCGGCGAGCCGCAGTTCGAGGGCCAGACGAAGACGAAGCTCGGCAACACCGAGGCCAAGACCTTCGTGCAGCGTGTGGTCCGCGAGAAGCTCGTGGACTGGTTCGACGCCCACCCCACCGAGGCGCGGGACGTGATCCGCAAGGCCGTCCAGGCCTCGCAGGCGCGGATCGCGGCGCGCAAGGCGCGCGAGGCCACGCGACGCAAGGGCATCCTCAGCTCGGGCGGCATGCCCGGCAAGCTCAAGGACTGCCAGTCGAACCGCGCCGAGGACTGCGAGGTCTACATCGTGGAGGGCGACTCGGCCGGCGGTTCCGCCGTCCGCGGTCGCAACCCGCACAACCAGGCGATCCTGCCGCTGCGCGGCAAGATCCTCAACGTCGAGCGTGCCCGGCTGGACAAGGCGCTCTCCAACCAGGAGATCCAGTCCCTCATCACGGCGTTCGGCACCGGGATCGGGGAGGACTTCGACCTCTCCAAGCTCCGGTACCACAAGATCGTGCTCATGGCCGACGCCGACGTGGACGGCCAGCACATCTGCACCCTGCTGCTGACCCTGCTGTTCCGGTACATGCGCCCGCTCATCGAGCACGGCCACGTGTACCTGGCGCAGCCGCCGCTGTACCGGCTCAAGTGGTCGAACGCGCCGCACGACTACGTGTACTCCGACCGGGAGCGGGACGCCTTCCTCAAGGAGGGGATCGCGGCCGGCAAGCGGATCCCCAAGGAGAACGGCATCCAGCGCTACAAGGGCCTGGGCGAGATGGACTACACCGAGCTCTGGGACACCACGATGGACCCGGAGCACCGCACGCTGCTGCAGGTCACCATGGACGACGCGGCCGCGGCCGACGAGATCTTCTCGGTGCTCATGGGTGAGGACGTCGAGTCCCGCCGCAGCTTCATCCAGCGCAACGCCAAGGACGTCCGCTTCCTCGACATCTAGCGGCGGTCGGCGTCGTACAGAACGTACGCATGCCGTTGTACACAGCCGCGGATCACACGAGGATGACGGAACCCGCGCCCCGGCGGCGCAGGACAGGAAGAAGGTAGACGGTGACGGACGAGACCCCCGGGCCCGACATGACGGACGGCGCACCCGAGGACGAGGCGATCGACACGACGGACGGCGCGGTCGCGGTGCACCACGGCCGCATCGACCAGGTCGACCTGCAGCTGGAGATGCAGCGCAGCTACCTCGACTACGCGATGAGCGTCATCGTCGGGCGCGCGCTGCCCGACGTGCGCGACGGCCTCAAGCCGGTGCACCGCCGCGTGCTGTACGCGATGTACGACGGCGGCTACCGCCCCGACCGCGCGTACTCCAAGTGCTCGCGCGTCGTCGGCGACGTCATGGGCAAGTTCCACCCGCACGGCGACACGGCGATCTACGACACGCTCGTGCGCCTCGTGCAGGACTGGGTGCTGCGCTACCCGCTCGTCGCCGGCCAGGGCAACTTCGGCTCGCCCGGCAACGACCCGGCCGCCGCCCCGCGGTACACCGAGTGCCGCATGGCGCCGCTGGCCATGGAGATGGTCCGGGACATCGACAAGAACACCGTCGACTTCCAGGACAACTACGACGGCCGCACGCAGGAGCCCGTCGTCCTGCCCGCCCGGTTCCCGAACCTGCTCGTCAACGGCTCCGCCGGCATCGCCGTGGGCATGGCGACGAACATCCCGCCGCACAACCTGCGCGAGGTCGCGGAGGGCGTGCGCTGGCACCTGGCGAACCCGGACGCGTCCCGCGAGGAGCTTCTCGCCGCGCTGATGCTGCGCATCAAGGGGCCGGACTTCCCGACCGGCGCCCAGATCCTCGGCACCAAGGGGATCGAGGAGGCGTACCGCACCGGCCGCGGGTCGATCACGATGCGCGCCGTCGTCAACGTCGAGGAGATCCAGAACCGGATCTGCCTCGTCATCACCGAGCTGCCCTACCAGGTCAACCCGGACAACCTCGCCGCCAAGATCGCCGACCTCGTCAACGACGGGAAGCTCGCCGGCATCGCGGACATCCGCGACGAGACCTCGGGCCGCACCGGCCAGCGCCTCGTCATCGTGCTCAAGCGCGACGCGATCGCCAAGGTCGTGCTGAACAACCTGTACAAGCACACGCCGCTGCAGTTCAGCTTCGGCGCGAACATGGTGGCGCTGGTCGACGAAGTGCCGCGCACGCTCAGCCTCGACGCCTTCGTGCGGCACTGGACCACGCACCAGATCGAGGTCGTGCGTCGGCGTACCGAGTACCTGCTCTCCGAGGCCGAGCGCCAGATCCACATCCTGCGCGGCTACCTCAAGGCCCTCGACGCGCTCGACGAGGTCATCGCGCTCATCCGGCGCTCCCCCGACGTCGAGCAGGCACGCTCGGGCCTGATGGAGCTGCTCGAAGTGGACGAGCAGCAGGCCAACGCGATCCTCGCCCTCCAGCTCCGCCGTCTCGCGGCGCTGGAGCGCCAGAAGATCACCGACGAGCACGACGAGCTGCAGCGGGAGATCGAGGACTACAAGGACATCCTCGCGAAGCCGGAGCGCCAGCGGACCATCGTGCAGGAGGAGCTCGACGACATCGTCGCGCGCTACGGCGACGAGCGCCGCACCACCGTGCTGCCGTTCGACGGCGACATGTCGGTCGAGGACCTCATCCCCGAGGAGGAGGTCGTCGTCACGATCACGCGCGGCGGCTACGCCAAGCGCACCCGGTCGGACAACTACCGGGCGCAGCGCCGCGGCGGCAAGGGCGTGCGCGGCGCCGCGCTGCGCGAGGACGACATCGTCGAGCACTTCTTCGTCACGACGACGCACCACTGGCTGCTGTTCTTCACGAACCTCGGCCGCGTCTACCGGGCCAAGGGCTACGAGCTGCCCGAGGGCGGGCGCGACGCCAAGGGCCAGCACGTGGCGAACATGCTGGCGTTCCAGCCCGGCGAGCACATCGCGCAGGTGCTGGACCTGCCGGACTACGAGGCGGCCGACTACCTGGTGCTCGCCACGCGCCGCGGCCTGGTGAAGAAGACGCGGCTCGGCGAGTACAACTCGCCGCGCTCGGGCGGACTGATCGCCATCAACCTGCGCGAGGACGACGACGGCAAGCCCGACGAGCTCGTCGCCGCCCGGCTCGTGAACGCCGACGACCACCTGATCCTCGTGTCCCGCAAGGGGCAGTCGATCCGGTTCCCCGCCGACGACGACACCCTGCGCCCGATGGGCCGTGCGACGTCCGGCGTCACCGGCATGAAGTTCCGCGAGGAGGACGAGCTGCTCAACGCGGACGTCGTGACGCTGGGCACCGACCTGTTCGTCGTGACGGAGGGCGGCTTCGCGAAGCGCACGGCGATCGGCGAGTACCGGGTCCAGGGGCGCGCCGGCTACGGCATCAAGGTCGCGAACCTGGTGGAGGCTCGTGGAGACCTCGTGGGGGCTCTGGTGACGGAGGCCGACGACGAGGTGCTGGTCATCATGGAGCGTGGCAAGATCGTGCGCTCGGCGGTCGCCGAGGTGAACCTCACCGGCCGCACCACGCAGGGCGTGACGTTCGCGAAGCCCGACCGCGGGGACCGCATCATCGCCGTCGCCCGTAACGTCGAGCGCCGGGACGTCGACGAGGCAACCGGCGACGAGTCGGTTAGCGTGGACGAGCAGGCCGCCGACGAGCAGACCACGAGCGGGGACGAGGACTGATGACGGAGAACAGCGCGTCGACCAGGGCGTCGTCGGCGCCTCCCGCACGGGAGGCGGAGATCGACGACGCCACGCACCGGAGGCCCCCGGCCCCGCCCGCGCCGTCCGCCCAGGGTTCCACGTCGCGGGGCGGCGTGACCGTCGGCGGCGCCGCGGCGCAGCGGCCCTCGACGTCCCAGTCCCCGGCCGCGTTCCGGACCCAGGTGCAGGCTCCCGTGCCCGCACCCGAGCCGGCCCCCGAGGCCGCCCGTGCGTCGGCGACCCCCGAGGCGGCGCCCGCCCAGGGCGCGTCCCCCGTGAAGGAGGGCGCGGTGAAGGCGGCCGCGGCCGCCCTGGCGGCGGCGCGCAGTGCTGCCAAGAAGGTCCAGTCGGTGATGCCGGAGGGCGCGCCCCGGGGCCAGGAGGCCGCGGACGGGTCCACGCCCGCCGGTCGGGCGGCGACAGACGCTCCCGGCGCCAAGCAGGCGAAGCAGCCCAAGCAGGCCGAGCCCCGCCCCGAGATGCACTACTCGGCGGGTGGCGTGCACGGCACCGCCGCACCCGCGGCCGCCGCGCCGTCGGGATCGCCGATGGTCGGTGCCGCGCCCATGGGCGCCGGGCCGCGGCGCGTGCGCCTGTCGGTCTCGCGGGTCGACCCGTGGTCGATCATGAAGCTCGCGTTCCTCCTGTCCGTCGCGATCGGCTTCATCACCGTGGTCGCCACGATGGTCGTCTGGTACGTGCTGAACGACATGGGGACCTTCGCCACGATCCAGACGTTCCTGAGCGACACGATCGGCCCCCAGGCCGTCAACCTCATGCAGTTCGTCCAGTTCGACCGCGTCGTCTCGCTGTCGGTGCTCATCGCCATCGTGAACGTGGTGCTGCTCACCGCGCTCGCCACGATCATGGCGATCCTGTACAACATCACGGCCGCGCTCGTCGGCGGCGTGCACCTCACGCTGACGGACGAGTGACCTCCGCCCCGACCGGGACCGACGTCACACCGCGTGACGCCGGTCCCGGTTTGGGACGAGGCACACGCGTACGGTAATGTTCCGTGCTGCACGCGCTCCCCGTGGGGAGCGCGCTCGGGGCTATAGCTCAGACGGTTAGAGCGCTTCCCTGATAAGGAAGAGGTCGGAGGTTCAAGTCCTCCTAGCCCCACTCCAGGCCACACCAGGCCCGGGCCCGACACGTACGGCCTGGCGGTCGTGACGAGGAGGCTGACCATGAAGAAGCTGTTCGTCCTCCTGCTCGCGCTCGGCGCGGGCTACCTGGTCTGGCGCCGGCTCAACGAGGACTCCGTCGACCGCGACCTGTGGTCCGAGGTCACCGACACCATCGACTGAGCCGCCCGGCCCGTCCGACGAGGCCGCCAGGGGCCATGGCGCAATTGGTAGCGCACCTGCTTTGCAAGCAGGGGGTTAGGGGTTCGAGTCCCCTTGGCTCCACCACCCGCGAGACCCCGCACGCCGCCGGCGTGCGGGGTCTCGTCGTTCCCGGCCGAGTCCGTCCGTGCACCCCCCGTTGATCCCTGACCGCGCGTCCCGCAGTGTGGGTCCTGAGGCCGGCGCCCGGCCGGTCGTCACGACGAAGGGGTCACCATGACGCTGTACCTGCTGTCCGTGCCGCACGACTCCGCGACGGAGCCCACGATGACGACCATGGACCCCGCGGAGCTCGAGGCGACCCTCGCTGCCGTGGGCGCCTTCAACGCGGACCTGCAGGCGGCCGGCGCCCTGCGGTTCGCCGGCGGCCTGCACCCGCCGAGCACGGCCACGACGATCGACGGCTCGGACGGCGAGCCGACCCGGGCGCCGGGGCCGTTCGTGGAGGCGCCGGAGTACCTGGGCGGCCTGTGGGTCATCGAGGCCGACGGCGAGGCCGCGGCGGTCGCGTGGGGCACCCGGGCCGCGCAGGCGCTCCAGGGGCGCGTCGAGGTCCGCGCGTTCCAGGACGTGCCGGAGGCCTGACCGGCGGAGCCCGAGCGGGGCCCCGCGGACGGCGAAGGCCCCCGTCCGTGGGGACGGGGGCCTTCGCGTGCGGTGCGGTGCCGTCTCGGACGGCGTGCGGGTCAGGCCTTGTCGCCCTCGCCCGCGTCGCCCGCCTCGCCCGCCACGTCGCCCGCCGCGTCCTCCGCCTTGCGGGCGGTGGACCGGGTGCGGCTGGCGGCCTTCTTCGCGGCGTCGCTCGCCCTGTCCTTGGCCTTGTCCACGGCGTCGGTGACCTTCTCGCCGACGTCCTCGCCCAGCTCGGCCGCCTTCTCGCCCGCGCGCTCCGCAGCCTCGCGGCCCTTCGCGACGGCGTGACCGGCGGCCTCGCCCACGGCCTCGGCGGCCTCGCCGACGCGGTGGCGCGCGTCCCGCGCGGCACCGTCGTAGTCCGGCCCGGACTGCTGCTCCCACGGCTCGGCCCACGGGTCGTTCTGCGGCTGCGCGCGTCGCCAGAACGCGTATCCCGCGACCGCCGCGCCGGCGAGCGCGAGGAACCAGAAGACGCCCTTGCCCTTGCCGGAGGACTTCTCGGCCGCCTTGGCCGCCTTCTCTGCGGCCGCCTGAGCCTTCGCCGCCTCCTTGGCGGCCTGCTTCGCCGCCTTCTTCCCCGCCCGGCCGGCCTTCTCCGCCGCATCGCGCGCGGCGTCGGCCGCCACGACCCCGGCGGCGCCGGCCGCGGCACCGGCCCGGGTCGCCGCGTCGTTGAAGGCCGCGACGACGCGCGGCAGGTAGTCGTCCACGATCTTGTCGTGCGCCGTGTCGACGAAGGGCCCGGCCTTGTCGGCCGCCTTCTCGATCCGGGGCGCCGCGGCGAGCACGCTCTCGCGCCACGCCGACTCCGCCCGCGGTACCAGCCACTCCAGGAACGCGTCGACCCGCGGCTCCGCCCAGTCCTTCGCCTGGGTGGCGGCATCCTTCGCGCCGCCTGCGGCCCGCGCGCCGACGTCGACCAGCACGGCGGCGGCCTCGGTCGCGGAGTCCTTGAGCTTCTCGGTGTCCAGGTCGTTCACTGTCGAGCTCACCTTCGCGGAGAGCTTCTCGTTGAGGTCCTTGGCACTGTCCTTGACGCTGTCGCCCACGTTCTTTCGCACCATGAACCCACTGTGCCATCAGGTGCCCTGGCCTGCAGCGGTACGCGCGGCCTTCGTCGTGCGAGTCCTGGAGAGGGAGAGTGAGAGGATGAGGGCATGTTCGCAACCCTCCACACCTCCGCCGGTGACATCCGCATCGAGCTGCTGTCGAACCACGCGCCCAAGACCGTCGCGAACTTCGTCGGCCTGGCCCAGGGCACCACGACGTGGACGGACCCGGCCACGGGCGCCGAGCGCAACGACCCCCTGTACGACGGCGTGATCTTCCACCGCGTCATCGACAACTTCATGATCCAGGGCGGTGACCCGCTGGGCACCGGCACGGGCGGCCCCGGCTACACCTTCGACGACGAGATCCACCCGGAGCTCGTCTTCGACGACAAGTACATCCTGGCGATGGCGAACGCGGGCAAGCGCCGCAACCCCGTCACGGGCGCGGTCGAGGGCACCAACGGCTCGCAGTTCTTCATCACGACCGCCGCCACGCCGTGGCTCAACGGCAAGCACAGCATCTTCGGCAAGGTGGCCGACGACGAGTCCCGTGCCGTCGTCGACGCGATCGGCAACACCGCGACGCGCCCCGGCGACCGCCCGGTCACCGACATCGTCATCAACAGCGTCACCATCGAGGACTGACCGACACCAGGTCGCGCGGTCGGGGTCAAGGCTCTCGGCGCGGTCGTATCCCTCCCGAAGTGGAGCGCCCCTGGGGCGCGTGAACGCGACCACGCCGAGAGCCTCGACCCCGACCGTGCTGCCGAGGCCTGGAGGGCCGAGCCATCTCGACACCGCCACCCGCACCGCAGCCCGGGCAGCCCGCCGGGGCGCCGCCGGTGTGCCCGCGGCACCCCGACCGCGTCTCCTACGTGCGCTGCCAGCGCTGCGGCCGCCCGACGTGCCCGGAGTGCCAGCGGCCGGCGGCCGTAGGGATCCAGTGCGTCGACTGCGTGAACCAGGCCGCGCGGGCGGTGCCCAGCGCGCGGACGGTCTTCGGCGGCACCGTGCGGGGCGGGCGGCCGGTCGTCACGCTGACGATCATCGGGCTGTGCGTGGTGAGCTGGGTGCTGCAGCTCGTGACGGGCGGCGAGTGGACGCAGCGCTGGGCGTTCGCGCCCTCGGTCGGGCTGGACGAGCCCTGGCGGTTCCTCACCGCGGCGTTCCTGCACTCCGAGAGCGTGCTGCACATCCTGTTCAACATGTACGCGCTGTGGCTCGTGGGCCCGTTCCTCGAGCAGGCGTTCGGGCGGGGGCGCTTCATCGCGCTCTACGTGCTGTCCGCGATCGGCGGCTCGGTGGGCTACCTGCTGCTCGCGACCCCGACGATCGGCGGCGGCTGGAACACCGCGGTGGTCGGGGCGTCGGGCGCCGTCTTCGGCCTGTTCGGCGCGATCATCCCGGCGCTGCGTCGTCAGGGGCGCAACGCGGGTCAGATCGTGGCGCTCATCGCGATCAACATGGCGATCCCGTTCCTGTTCCCGGGTATCGCGTGGCAGGCGCACCTCGGCGGGCTCGTCGTCGGGCTGGCCATGGGTGCCGGCTTCGCGGCCGCGCCCCGGGAGCGTCAGGCCCTCGTCGCGTGGGCCCTCCCGGCCGCCGTGGCCGTGGTGCTCGTCGCCGCCACCCTGTGGAAATACGCCTCGGTGGGTTGGCTCTAGCCGTCGCCCACAGGTTTGTCCACAGGTGTGGAACGAACTACACCTGTGGAAGTCGTCAGCGCCAGCGCGTCGTGAGGCCGAAGCCCGCGATGATCAGCACGAAGCCGACGGCGAGGTTCCACCCGCCGAGCGCGGGGATCGGCAGGCCCAGGCCGGGCGCCGTCAGGTAGTACAGGACGATCCACGCGAGGCCGAGCACCATGAGCGTGAGCATCGTCGGCACGAGCCAGCGCGGGTTGCCCTGCGGCTTCACCTTGGCGGGGGTGGCCGCCTGCTCGGCCGGCGCGCTCTTCTTCTTGCGGGACTTCGACTCGGGCACGGGGTGGGCTCCTGTCCGGACGGGCGGGTGCGGCGGCCGCAGGCCGGATGCCCGCTACCGCCGGTGATTCTGTCGACTAGCGTAGTCGTCAGCAGGCTCGAGAAGGACAGCACGCGATGGACGGGAGTGTGCCGCGATGAACCGACGAGTGCGCGCGAGCGCGACCGTCGCGTGCGTCCTCGCCGCGTCCGGGCTCATGTTCACCGCCAGCGCGCAGCTCGCGGACACCAAGGACGGTCGTGACCCGCAGGACCTGGCGGAGCTCGTCACCACCGAGTCGGACCGCGTCACGGACCTGACGGACCGGATGAACACGCTCGAGGCCCAGATCGACGACCTCGGGCAGAAGGTGGGCACCGACCTGCCCGCGCGCGACGCCGACCTCGTCGCCGACGAGTCCGTGGTGACCGGGGCGCTGCCGGTCACCGGGCCCGGGCTCCGCGTGGCGCTCGACGACGCCCCCGCCTCCAGCCAGTCCATCGCCGGGGCGCGGCCGGACGACCTCGTCGTGCACCAGCAGGACATGCAGCACGTGATCAACGCGCTGTGGGCCGGCGGGGCCGAGGCGATGACCCTGCAGGGCGAACGGGTCACCGCGACGTCGGCGTTCCGCTGCTCCGGGAACATCCTGCTGCTGCACGGCAAGGTGTTCTCCCCGCCGTACGTCATCGAGGCCGTCGGCGATCCCCAGGCGCTCCGGGCGTCCCTCGACGCCGACCCGGGCGTGGCGATCTACCAGCAGTACGTCGACTGGGTCGCCCTCGGGTGGTCCGTCAAGGACTCCGGCGACCTGGACCTGCCCGCGTACACCGGCAGCTCGGAGCTGAAGTACGCGAAGGTCCCCGAGGGCACGGACGTGTACTCGTGAGCGCCGCGACGAGGACCGGGGCCCGGCGACGGCGATGGCGCAGCCACGCCGCCCCGAACCGATCCCTCACCGCCACCGTCGAGACGAGCACCCAGCGATGACCACCCCCGCCACCCCGCCCACCGACCCGCGCGCCCCGCGCGTCCTCGTGGTCGACAACTACGACTCGTTCGTCTACACGATCGTCGGCTACCTCGACCAGCTCGGGGCGAGCACGGTCGTCGTGCGCAACGACGCCGTGCCCGAGCCGGACGCCGACGGCGTCTTCCACGACGCCGACGGCAGGCCGTTCGACGGCGTGCTCGTCTCCCCCGGTCCCGGGACGCCCAAGGAGGCGGGGTCGTCGGAGGACGTCATCCGAGCCTGCGCCCGCTCCCGCACGCCGATGCTCGGGGTGTGCCTGGGCCACCAGGCCCTCGCCGAGGTGTACGGGGCCACGGTGGCCCACGCGCCGGAGCTCATGCACGGCAAGACCAGCCTCGTGGAGCACGACGGCGACGGCGTCCTCGAGGGCCTCGCGTCACCGTTCACGGCGACGCGCTACCACTCGCTCGCCGTCCTTCCGGAGACGGTGCCCGCCGTGCTCGAGGTGACGGGCGCGACGGCCAGCGGCGTCGTCATGGGCCTGCAGCACCGTGACCTGCCCCTGCACGGCGTGCAGTTCCACCCCGAGTCGGTGCTGACCGAGGGCGGGCACCGGCTGCTCGCCAACTGGCTCGCCGTGTGCGGCGACGCCGGCGCGGTGGAGCGGTCGCGCGGCATGGCGCCGCTGGTGCACCAGGGCTGAGCCACACCGTGGTCGAGCCTGTCGGACGCGGTCACGACAGGCTCGACCGGCGGGCGTCAGCCGTCGTCACCGCCCAGGTCGAGGCCGGGCAGGCCCGTCTCCCCGTCCGTCGGGGTGTCCGTCGGGGTGGGAGTGGTCGGGGTCTCCTCGGCCTCCGGGCCGCTGGACACGACGACCGTGACGCTCGAGCTGACGTCGACCTCGGTGCCGGCCGGAGGATCCGTGCTGATCACGGTGCCGTTGGGCACGGTGTCCGAGGGCTCGAAGGTGATCTGCGCGTTGAGGCTGGAGTCGCCCAGCGCAACCTGGGCGTCGGCCGCGGACTGCCCCACGACGTCGGGCACCTGCGTCTTCTCCGGCGCCTTCTTCTTGGCGATGACGATCGCGACCTCGCTGCCCTGGGACACGTTGCCGGGCTGCGGGCTCTGGCTGATCACGGTGCCCGGGGTCTCGTCGCTCTCCTCGGTGCTGCTGGACGAGAAGAGCCTGAGCTTGGAGATGGCGTCCTTGGCCTGGTTCTCCGTCATCCCGACGAGGTTCGGCAGCTTGACCTGTCCGGTCGAGGTCACGATGTCGACGGACGAGCCTTCACTGATCGCCTGTCCCTCCGCGGGCTTGGACTCGATCACGTGGTCCTGCTCCACGCTGGCGCTGTTGGCCTGGGTGACCTCGCCGAGCGTGAGCTTCGCCTCCTCGAGCTTCTGCTCGGCCTCGGACTGCGTGAGGCCGGCAAGGTCAGGAACGGCGACGGTGTCCGGGCCTGCGGAGAAGGTCACCGTGACGGTGGAGCCGCGCTCGACCTCGGTGGCCCCTGCCGGGTCCTGGTCGAGGAACGTGTTCTCCGGCTCCGTGGACTCGGTGTCCGCGACCTGCTTGTAGAGCAGGCCGGCGTCCGTGATCTGCTTCTCTGCCTCGGCGGGGGTGATGGTGTCCGACAGGGTCGGCACGGTGACGTTGTCCTCGGCGCCGGAGTTGATGACGATGAGTGTGATGATCGTCGCCAGCGCGACCGCGCCGATGGCGATGAGCGTCCACATGAGCCCCTTGCGGCTCTTCTTCTGGTCCTCCGGGGGCTCCTCGCCGTTCGCGCCCTGGACGCCCGTGGTGCCCCACTGCGAGGTCCCGGCCGGGTCCATCACCTGGGTGGCGTTGCCCTGGCCCATGACCTGGGTCGCGGCGGCACCGGCCGCGGCGGCGCCCAGCAACGGCGCGGTGACGTCGCCGCCGCGCAGCGCGGTGTCGAGGTCGGCGCGGAACTCCGCCGCCGTCGAGTAGCGGGCGTCCCGGTCCTTGGTGAGGGCCTTGAGCACGATGCGGTCGAGCACCTCGGGCACGTCGGAAGCGAGCTCGCTGGGCCGCTGCGGCGCCTGCCCGACGTGCTGGTAGGCCACCGCGACCGGCGAGTCGCCGATGAACGGCGGCCGCCCCGTGAGCAGCTCGAACAGCACGCAGCCCGTGGAGTACAGGTCGCTGCGCGTGTCCACGGTCTCGCCCCGGGCCTGCTCGGGCGACAGGTACTGCGCCGTGCCGATGACGGCGTGCGTCTGCGTCATCGTCGCGGCGGAGTCCGCCATCGCCCGCGCGATGCCGAAGTCCATCACCTTGACCGCGCCCGTGGGCGTGATCATCACGTTGGCGGGCTTGATGTCGCGGTGCACGATGCCGGCCTGGTGCGAGTACTCGAGCGCGCTGAGGATGCCGGCCGTGATCTCCACGGCCTCCTCGATGGGCACCGCGGCGCCGTCCTGCAGGATGTCGCGGACGGTGTGACCCTCCACGTACTCCATGACGATGAACGGGACGTGCACGGACGCGCCCTGCGTGTCCGTGTGGGTGTCCTCGCCCGTGTCGTACACGGCGACGATGGCGGGGTGGTTCAGCGCGGCCGCGGACTGCGCCTCGCGACGGAACCGCGCCAGGAAGGACGGGTCGCGCGCAAGGTCGGACCGCAGCACCTTGATCGCGACGGTGCGACCCAGGCGCGTGTCGTGCCCGATGTGCACCTCGGCCATGCCGCCGCGGCCGATGAGCTCACCGACCTCGTACCGGCCCGCGAGTACCCGGGGCGTGTTGTCCACCACTCAGTCGTCCTTCTCGGTCATGGCCGCGCGCGGGGCGCGCGGCGTGTCTCGGAGCATCATCCCAGAGTCGGGACGCACGCCCGCGCGAACGGTCGTCGAGCACGGCGTCGTGTCTGCCGGGGTGCCCGGTGTCGAGCCCCGCACGGCACGCGTCGTCGCGCGCCGTGCCGTCGGGCGGGTCATGAAGCGTGCGGGCCGGCCGCCGGAGAGGGCGAGCGTCGGTCCGAGGAGGAGGGCCGCCGCGGCCTGGCCGTCGGCCTCGGCCGCCATCGCCTGCACCACCGTGGCGAGCAGCAGCACGACGAGCAGGCCGAGCAGCGCGAGCAGCGGCCAGGACAGGCGTCCGAGCGGGCCGAAGCGCTGGCCCGTGGAGGTCGACGTCCGGCGGGAGTCCTGCTTCTCGTCGGGCGCCGTGCGTGCCGCCGACGACCGGCTCCGCGACGCGGCGGGGCCGGGCTGGGCCTTGCGCACCGCTGGGCGGCGCGCGTCGTGGGCGCCGGCGCGGACGTCGCGGCGCAGCGGGTAGGGCCGGCCGGCCCCGAGGACGTCGTCGACGGGGTTCTGCGCTGCGGCGGGCTCGTCCGTCTCGGCCACGTGCTCGTGCCGGGGCTCCGGCGGGGTGGTCGGGCGCGCGTCGTCGGGCGACGTGACCGACGCCCAGGAGACGGGCATCGCCGCGGACGGCGGGGTGGCCGGGCTGCTCGGACGCGGCGATCCGGGGGCGGCGTGGGCGGGGACGGCGCGCGGGGGCCGGGCGCTCTGGCGGGCGGCCGCGGCGACGCGGCGCGCGGACCGGGACCGCGCCCCCAACGGGTCCTGTGCGATCTCGCGGGCCAGCGACTCCAGCTCGCCCGCGAGGGCGGCCGCGGACTCGGGCCGGCGCGTCGGGTCCTTCTCGAGCATGCGGCCGATGACGTCCGCGAGGCCCGGGTGCACGTGCGTGGGCAGCGGCGGCACCGGCGCGTTGACGTGGGCCACGGCGATGTCGACCGGCGTCGACCCGGTGAACGGGCGCTTGCCCGCCGTCGCCTCGTACGCGACGACGCCGAGCGCGTACAGGTCGGACGCCGCCGTCGCGGGCTGCCCCACCGCCTGCTCGGGCGACAGGTACTGGGCCGTGCCCATCACCATCCCGGTGGCCGTCATCGGCGCCTGGTTGGCGGCCAGCGAGACGCCGAAGTCGGTGATCTTCACGCTGCCGCCGTGCTCCAGCAGGATGTTGCCGGGCTTGACGTCCCGGTGCACGACCTTCGCCAGGTGCGCGTGGTGCAGGCCGCGGGCCGTCGCCGCGAGGATCGGCAGCAGCTTGCGGGGCGCGACGACGGGCTCGCGCTCCAGCAGGTCGGCCAGCGGCTCGCCGAGCACCAGCTCCATGACGAGGAAGCCGGCGCCGTCCTGCTCGCCGTAGTCGTACATCTGCGCGATGTTCGGGTGCGACAGGGCGGCGCTGTTGCGCGCCTCCGTGCGCAGGCGCCGCAGGAAGTCCTCGTTGCCCGTGTACTCCTCGCGGAGCACCTTGACCGCGACCTCGCGGCCCAGGTAGCCGTCGTCGGCCACCCAGACCTCGCCCATGCCGCCCACCGCGATCTGGCGCGTGAGACGGTACCGCTCGCCGAGGGCGAGCCCCGTGGTCGGCCTCATCCGTTCAGCACCGCTTCCATGACGGCCTTCGCGATCGGCGCCGACACGCTGCCGCCCGTGGCCGACGCACCCAGGTCGCCGCCGTTCTCGACGACGACCGCCACCGCGACCTGCGGGTCCTCCGCCGGGGCGAACCCGGTGAACCACACGTGCGGGGGCTGGGAGTTGTCGCCGTGCTGGGCGGTACCCGTCTTGCCGGCGACGGTGACGCCCGAGATCTGGGCGCTGGTGCCCGACCCGGACTCGACGACGCTCTTCATCATGTCCGTGAGCTGGGAGGCCGTCTTCTCCGAGACGGCGTTGCCGAGGCTCTGCGGCGACGTCTCGCGGACCACCTCGAGCTGCGGGTCCCGGACGGTGTCCACGGAGTACGGCTGCATGACCTCGCCGCCGTTCGCGATCGCGGCGCTGACCATGGCGACCTGCAGCGGGGTGGCCGTGACGCTGCCCTGCCCGATGCCCGACAGCTCCACCTGGGCGGTGTTCATCGAGTCCGGGTCGGCGTCGTACTGGCTGGCGGCGGTCCTGAAGGGGATGTCGTACCCCGAGCCGTAGCCGAACTTCTCCGACTGCTCGTCCAGGGCGTCCGCGCCGAGGTCGCCGCCGAGCCCGAGGAACGCGGTGTTGCACGAGATGCGCAGCGCGTCGGCCAGGGTCATCTCCCCCGCGGAGGCGCAGGACGTGCCGGCGAAGTTGCCGACCTGCGTCTTCGTGCCCGTGAGCGTGTACGTCGACGGGGCGTCGATGACCGTGTCGGGCGTGTAGTCGCCGCTCTCGAGCGCGGTGGCCGTCGTGACCAGCTTGAACGTGGACCCCGGCGGGTAGCTCGTCGCCGTGGCGCGGCTGACCAGCGGGTCGTCGTCGTTGTTGAGCAGCTTCGTGTACGCCTCGCTCGCCTCCTTGGTGGAGTGCGACGCGAGGTCGTTCGGGTCGAACGACGGCTTGGACACCATCGCGAGGATCGCGCCCGTCTTCGGGTCGAGGGCGACGACGGCGCCGCGCTGGTCGCCGAGGGCGTCCCAGGCGGCCTTCTGCGCCTTCGGGTCGACGGTCAGCTCCACCGAGGAGCCCTCCGGGTCCCGGCCCGTGAGCAGGTTCTGCAGCCGGTCCACCCACAGGGCGTCGGCCTGCCCGTTGAGGTAGTCGTTCTCCGCGTGCTCGATCGCCGTCGTGCCGTTGGCCAGCGAGAAGAAGCCGGTGAGCGGCGAGTACAGCTTTCCGTTCGTGTACTCGCGCTGGTAGCCGAACTCGTCGTCGACGGGCTTGGACAGCGCCACGGCCTCGCCGCCGACGACGATCGGCCCGCGGGCGCGGCCGTACTCGGCGTAGATCGACCGGATGTTGCGGGTGTCGCTGTTGAGCTCGTCGGCGTGGAAGAACTGGATCCACGTGGTCGAGACCATGAGCGCCAGGAACATGACCATGACGACGCTCGCCAGCCGGCGCAGGGTCGTGTTCACAGGTGCTCGCCTCCTCGGGGTCGGCCGGTCGCCGGGTCGATCGCCTCCGTGGGCTGGCCACCGTCTCGACCGGAGACGTCGCCGACCGCCGCCGCGGACCGTCGCACCGGCGTGCCGGCGGCGGGGGTGCCCGCGCCCGGCGTCGAGCCGTCGGCCGCGCCCACGACGATCGGGTCGTGCATGGGCCCGCCCTGCGCGACCGTGCCGCGCATGGGCAGGGCGGAGGGCCGCCGGGCGTTGTCGGAGATCCGCAGCAGCAGGGCGATGACGATCCAGTTGGCCAGCAGCGACGACCCGCCCTGCGCCATGAACGGCAGGGTCAGGCCGGTGAGCGGGATGATGCGCGTGATGCCGCCGACGACGACGAAGAGCTGCAGCGCCATGACGAACGCGAGACCGCCGGCCAGCAGCTTGCCGAACCCGTCCCGCACGGCGACCGCGGTGCGCAGGCCGCGCTGCACGATGAGCAGGTACGTCAGGAGGATCGCGAGCAGGCCGGTGAGGCCCAGCTCCTCGCCCAGCGACGAGTAGATGAAGTCGGAGAACGCGTACGGCACGAGGTACGGGTAGCCCTCGCCCCAGCCGGTGCCGAACAGGCCGCCCGCGGCCAGCGCGAACGTGCCCTGCACGATCTGGTACGACCCGCCCGCCGCGTTGTACAGCTCGTTGTCGAACGGGTGGAGCCACACGTCCATGCGCGCGCCGACGTGCGGGAACACGCTCGCGGCGACCAGGGCGCCCGCCGCGAACAGCACGAGGCCGATGAGCACCCAGCTGAACCGCTCGGTGGCGAGATAGAGCATCGCCACGAACAGCCCGAAGAAAAGCAGCGAGGTGCCGAGGTCGCGCTCGAAGACGAGGACCGCGAGGGACGCGGCCCACACGATGATGATGGGGCCGAGGTCGCGGATGCGCGGCAGCTGCAGCCCGAGCACCTTCTTGCCGGCCAGCGCGAGGGTGTCCCGGTTGGTCACGAGGTAGCCGGCGAAGAAGATCGCGAACGCGATCTTGGCGAACTCGGCGGGCTGCAGGGAGAAGCCGGCGATGTTCACCCAGATGCGCGCACCGTTGATCTCCCGCCCGATGACGGGCAGCAGCGGCAGCACGACGAGCCCGAGGCCCACGAGCATCGCGGTGTACGTGAGCTTGCGGATCCACCGGTGGTCGCGCAGGAACCAGACGACCAGGATCGCGATGACCGCGCCCAGCGCGGTGTACATCATCTGCGACCAGGCGTCGGCGCCCTGCATGCCCGCGAGCTCCAGGCGCAGGATCATCGCCAGCCCGAGCCCGTTGAGCAGCACGACGGCCGGCAGGATCACCTGGTCCGCCCAGGGCGCGCGCAGCCGCAGCACCACGTGCGCGGCGACACCGATGGCCGTGAGGAGGAGGCTGACCGGCCAGAACTCGCCCGGCAGCTCGCCGGTGACGCTGCGGCCCACCATCGCGAACGCGCCGATGCCGGCGGCCAGGGCGAGGATCAGCAGGAACAGCTCGGCCAGACGTGCGGGCCGGCGCTCCGTGGGCTCGACCTGGCGCGCGGCGGGGGTCTCGACGGCGGCGCTCACCCCTTCGACCCTTCAGCGGCGGCCTTCGTGGAGGGCGTGGCGGTCGGCGTGCTCGAGGGCGTCGCCGACGGGGAGGGCGTGGGGGTGGGGGTGGGCTCGGGGGCGGCCTCGGTGATGAGCCGGTCCGCACGCTCGCGCGCCTCGGCCTCGGACGACGCCCGGATGGAGCCGTCGAGCCGGTCGGCCCAGTAGTCCGGCAGGTCGGAGACGGGGGTGCCGGTGAGCTCCACGGGGGTGGAGAGGGTGAGCGGGCCTGCGCTGGCCGGGATGCCCTGGAAGACGGCGACCTCGCCGTCGGCCACCCCGACGTAGTACTGCTGCTGCGTCCACCCGTACGCCCACCACAGGCCGTAGCCCACGCCGCCGAGCACGACGAGCACCACGAGGAGGGTGATCCAGGGGCGTCGCCGGCGGGCCGGGCGCGCGTCGGCGTCCTCGGGGTCGTCCTCGTCGGACTCGTCGTCGGTGGCGGGAGTGTCCTGGTCCGCGGGCGCGGTGTCGGTCTCCTCCGCGGGGGTGGCGAGGACCGCCGGGAGCTCGCCCGTCGCGGCCGCACCCACGATCTGCGGGGCGTCGTCGCCGGCGGGCAGCGCCGTCGTGGCGCCCGCGGCGTCTGCCGCCGGGTCCGCGTCGTCGTCCACGACGTCCGCGACGATCACCGTGATGTTGTCGGTGCTGCCCGCCGTCATGGACAGCGTGATCAGCAGGTCGGCCGCGTCGTCGGGGGACGGCGTCTCGGCCAGCACCTCGGTGATCTGCTCGGGCGTGACGAAGCCGGACAGGCCGTCGGAGCAGAGCAGCCAGCGGTCGCCGCCACGTGCCTCGCGGACCGACATGTCGGGCGTCAGGTCGACGTCGAAGTCGCCCAGCACCCGCATGACGACGTTGCGCTGCGGGTGGTGCTCCGCCTCCTCCGGCGAGATGCGGCCGGTGTCGACGAGGTGCTGCACGAACGTGTGGTCCACCGTGACCTGCGTGAGGCGGCCGTCGCGCAGCAGGTACGCGCGCGAGTCGCCGAGGTGGGCCATGACCAGCGTGGTGCCGGTGTGCAGCAGCGCGGTGACGGTGGTGCCCATGCCGACCAGCTCGGGGTCGGCATCGCTGGCCCGCACCAGGTCCTGGCGGGCGCGCTCCACGGTGTGCTCGAGGTCGGTCAGCGCCTCCTCGGGCCCGTGCTCGACGCGGTCGAGCGGCGCGAGGGCGGCGATCGCGAGGCGCGACGCGACGTCGCCGCCCGCGTGCCCGCCCATGCCGTCGGCGACGACCAGCAGGTGCGGCCCGGCGTACGCCGAGTCCTGGTTGTTCGAGCGCACGAGGCCGACGTCGGAGCGCGCGGCGTAGCGCAGGGTGAGGGTCACGGAGCGCTCACCCCTGGAGCTCGACGACGGACCGGCCGATCCGGACGCCCACGCCCGGGGCCAGCGGGATCGGCCCGGAGACCTGCGTGTCGCCGATGAACGTGCCGTTCGTCGATCCCAGGTCCTCGACGTACCACTGGTCGCCCTGCGGGAAGATGCGGGCGTGGCGCGACGACGAGTAGTCGTCGTCGAGCACGAGGGTGCAGCCCGGGGCGCGGCCGATGAGGATCGACGCCGAGGACAGCGGGAGCGTGGTGCCGCTCAGCGGGCCGGACGTCACGACCAGGCGCGTCGGTCCGGAGGTGCGCGCCGGCGCGGCCGGCGGCGCGGCGCCGGCGGGCGTCGCGGCCGGACCGGAGCCGGCGGCCTCGGTGCGACGGCGCTCCGCACGCGAGGCGCGCGGGGCACCGCGGGGCGCCAGGTCGCGGCGCAGCACCGCGATCGCGGAGAGCACGAACACCCAGAGCAGCACCAGGTAGCCCAGCCGCAGCAGGGTGATCGTCAGCTCACTCATCCTGGGGGGATCACCAGCCTTCGGTCTGCTGGCCGGAGGCGCTTCCGGTCCAGAACATGATGCGGGTACGGCCGATGGTCAGGGTGTTCCCGTCGAGCAGGGTGGCCGCGGGAACCTGGTGGCCCTCGACGAACAGCCCGTTGGTGGAGCCGAGGTCGGTCGCGACGACGCCGTCCGGGGTGACGCGGATCTCCAGGTGACGGCGCGAGACGCCCGGGTCGTCCACGACGATGTCGGCCTCCGCGTCGCGGCCGATGACCGTGACGGGGCCGGTCAGCAGGTAGCGCTGACCGTCGATGTCGATGAGGGGGTGACGGGTGGACGGCGCCGCCGACGTCGCCGGCGCGACGTTGCCGCGCACCGTGGCGGAGCGGAGCTGGAAGCGGCCGCCCGGCAGGTCCTCGTGCTCCTCGAAGGACACGCTGACCGGGCCGACGAAGGCGTAGTGCTGCGACGCCGCGTACTCGGTGAGGTTCGTCGCGAGCTCGTCGGCCATCGTCTCGGCCCCCCAGGCGTCGATCTGGGAGAAGTCCGCCGAGGACAGCTCGATGGTGAACTCGTTCGGCACGACCGTCCGGTCGCGTCCGACGACGGCCGCGCGGTCGTCGACCTCGCGCCGCAGACGGCTCGCCAGCTCGACCGGCTTGATCTCGCTGTTGCGACCCACCTTCGCGAACGCGTTGTTCATGACGCGCTCCACGCCCTTCTCGAAGCGCTCCAGGGCGCCCATGCCACCTCCTCCCGTCGGCCCGACTCGTCCGCGGGCAGACTATCTAGATCGTAGGCAGGGCCGCAGCACCACTCCTCCGCGCGGTGTGGATTTCCTGCGAACGCTCGGCGCAGACTCAGGACCGGGACGGGGCCCGCAGCGCCCATGATCCCGCCCGTGCCGGCGATTGGGGAGCACCCTCGCCGCCGTGCTAATCTTCTGCGGCACGCGCGAGTGGCGGAATAGGCAGACGCGCACGGTTCAGGTCCGTGTGCCCGAAAGGGCGTGGGGGTTCAACTCCCCCCTCGCGCACGTGAAGAGAAGGTCCCGGTCAGGTTCTCCTGGCCGGGACCTTCTGCGTTGCGGGCGGGGTGCCCTGGTCGCGAGCACGTCCCAGATCTCGTCCTGTGACGGTGTCGATCGGGGCCCCGGCCGTTCGACCTTGGGGTGAAGGCACCGAGACCGCACCCGACAGGAACGGAACCATGGCACGCGAACTCGTCTACACCGGATTCATCACGCTCGACGGCTCCGTCGACTCCCCCGGCGGAACGGCCGAGGGCCACCCGGGCGGCGGGTGGGTGTTCGACACCGAGGTCGTCCCCGAGGCGTACTCCCTGAAGGGCGAGGAGCTCGAGGAGACGACGGCGCTGCTGTTCGGTCGACGCAGCTACGAGGCGTTCTCGACCGTCTGGCCCACGTCCGCCGACCACGCGGCATACAAGGACCTGCCGAAGTTCGTCGTGTCGTCGACGCTCCAGGACGACGCCCTCGTCGAGGGGTGGGGACCGACGACGATCCTGCGCAGCACCGCTGACGTCGCCGATCTCAAGCAGACCGAGGGCGGGCCGATCTTCATCCACGGCAGCGCGCAGCTCGCGCTGCGACTGGGCGAGGCCGGCCTCGTCGACCGCTACAACCTGCTGATGTTCCCGTACCTCCTCCCCGGTGGAAGGACGATCTTCGGCGAGCACGGCGCCGACCGGCGCACCCTGTCGTTGCGCGAGTCCGAGGCGTACGCCAACGGCGTGGTCAAGCTCGTCTACGACGTACGGCACTGACGACCGGTCGGCCGCCTCCCCCGTGAGACGGAAGGTCCCGACCGGGTCGCCTCGGCCGGGACCTTCCGTCGTCCTGGGCGGTCGTCAGGCCGGGTGGTCGGCGGCCGGTGCCGCAGGCAGGCCGCCGAACACCTCGTCGACCAGTCGCTGCAAGGCGGTCTGGAACGCCGCGCTCAGCGACATCTCGGCGTCGTCCACGTAGTTCACCCCGGCGGTCATGGTCGTGGCGCCGTCGGGCGTGGAGTACATGAGCGCGCCGTGACCGGCGATGCCGCCGTTGTGGGTGATGACGGAGCCCTTGCCGGTGTCCTGGACGAACACCCCGAGCCCGTACCCCGCCGGCGGGAGCGGCGTCAGCATCTCCGCGAGGAGGGGCGCAGGCAGCAGCCGGCCGCTCGTCAGGCCGGAGATGAAGAGGTGGAGGTCCCGCGTGGTGGAGATCATGTCGCCGCCGCTGGAGATCCAGGACGGGTCCTGGTCGGTGACGTCGACCGTCGTCTCCTGGCCGTCGTCCTCGTACCGGTAGTACGCGTGGGCGTGCGGCGCGGGGAGCGACGTCGTGTCTGGCACCAGGGTCTGGGTGAGCCCGAGCGGGGCCAGGACGAGCCGGTGCATCTCCTCGGCGAGCGTGCGGCCGCTCACCTGCTCGACGATCAGCCGCGCCAGCGCGTAGTTGGTGTTGGAGTAGCTCCAGTCCGTGCCGGGCTCGAACCTGGCCGGCTTGGACAGCGCCAGGCGTGCCAGGTCCTCGGTGGGGTAGTGGGTGAACCGGGAGTCCACCCACTGCTTGCCCTGCCAGGGGATGCCGGGCACCATCGTCGCGCCGTTCCAGGGGATCCCCTCGACGTCGGCGTCCGCGGCGTAGATCTCGCCGGTGAAGTTGAAGATGCCGCTGGTGTGCTGCAGCAGCATCCGCACCGTGATCCGTGGGTCGATCGCGAGGTCGGGCAGGTAGCCGGCGGCGGGCGCGTCGAGCGCGACCGAGCCCTCGGCGACCAGCTGCAGCACCGTCGCGGCGACGAAGGTCTTGGTGTTGCTCCCGATCCGGATGTATCCGTCGGTCGACGGCGGCGTGGACTCACCCAGGACGCTGGCGCCGGCGCTGCCGACCCACTCGCCGTGATCGTCGTTGACCCGCAGCTGGATGCCGGTGAACCCCAGGTCGACGACGTCCTGGAGCGCCCGGCTCAGGGCGGGTCGCTCGTGCTCGGCGGGGTCGTCCCGGAGCTCGCTCGGCGCGAGACCCTGGTTCGTCATGATGATGCTCCTTGTGTGGGGAGAACTGTCGGGACACATGAAACGACACGTGGCGTTTCCGTGATCGAGAGCCTGCACCCGTCGCGGGATGCTGTCAACACGCTACGTGTCGTTTCTTCATCTCGAGGGGGTCAGGGCGTCCCGCCTGCCCTCCCCGGCCGGGTCGATGCAGCTAGGCGACGTCGGGTCGGGTCATCAGCGGCGACCGCAGGTGCAGCACCAGGTCAGGACCCGTCAGGGGCACGAGGTTCCATGTCGCGGTCGCGGTGCCGGCGCGGGCGTCCACGACCAGACGGACCCGGTGCGGGGTGGTGACGACGTACAGGTCGGCGACGAACGCGTCGCCCCGCCAGGCGCCGGCCGCGACGACGGGGCGGCCGAGCGGCGCGCTCTCCCGCCACTCGCCGTGGCCGACCTCGAGGTCGAGCAGCGGCCCGAGCCGGACGAGCCAGCCGGTCCCGGCGGGTTCCACGTTCACCGAGGTTCCCTCGGGCAGGGCCGAGCTGTCGCCGGTGACGTCGAGGCGCGCCGTGATCGAACGCCCGGCGTCGGGGGTGCCCACCGGTGGCGTGAGCGCCAGGCGCCGCAGGCGCTCGGCGAGGGCGTCGTCGTCCGCCGGGCCGTCGGCGTGGTCCAGGCCGGGCAGCAGGCACTCCCAGACCGGTTCGAGCAGCGCTTCGCCGCCCCGGTCGAGGGCGCTGGTCATGACGACGACGAGGTCGTGCGAGGGGACGACCGCGCACACCTGGCCGAAGGAGCCCTCGCCGCGATAGCCGTGGCGAGACATCCAGAACTGGTAGCCGTACCCGCACCGCGTGTCGGGATTGTCCGACCAGCCCTCGACCTGGTGCGTGTCGACGTGGCGACGGGTCGCGAGGTCCACCCACTCGCGCGGGACGAGCCGGCGGTCGCCCCAGCGTCCGCCGCGCAGCAGCAGCTCGCCGAAGGAGGCCACGGCCTCGGTCGTCAGGTGCAGGCCGTGGAACCCGAAGGCGCCGCCGTCGCCGACGCGGTCCCACTCGGCATGGTCGATCCCCATCGGGGCGAAGAGGCGCTCGTCGAGCAGCTCCGGCAGGCCGCGCCCGGTGACGCGTTCGACCATGCGGGCCAGCACGTAGGTGGTGGCGTTGTCGTAGGCGTGCGCGGTGCCCTCCGGGAGGGGGAACGGCACGCGCAGGAAGCCCTTGGTCAGGTCTTCGGGCTCAAGCTCCCAGGCCTCGGCGAGGCTGTCCCCCGCGTGCCCGGTCGTCATCGACAGCAGGTGGTGCACGGTGAGGCGGCGTCCCTGCTCGGTGACGTCGGCCGGGACGTGGTCGGCCAGGACGTCGACCACCCGGTCGTCGAGCGCGAGGAGCCCGTCGCCGACCGCGAGCCCCACGGCGATCGCGGTGAACGACTTGGTCAGCGAGTAGAGCAGGTGCGGGCGGTCGGCCGTGTAGGGCGCCCACCAGCCCTCCGCGACCACGTGGCCACGGCGCACGACCATCATCGAGTGGCACTCGACGGAGTCCGCCTCGAGCCGGTCCAGCAGCGCCGTCACCGCCCGGGACGACACCCCCGCGGACGCCGGCGTCGATCGCGGGAGGATCTGATTCGTCATGCTGAAGCTCCTTGCGGGGTGGGGAGGCGTCGAGGTGCGCCTGAAACGACACGCGGCGTTTCTGCAGCGGCGAGTGTCGTCCCGGTCTCAGGCGCTGTCAACACGGTCCGTGTCGTTTCTTCTACACTCGGCGGCATGTCCGGTCAGAGCACCTCAGCGCAGGCCCCTCATCGACGGCGCAGCGAGACGAGCCGCCGCGCCATCCTGGACGCGAGCCTGGACCTGTGCGCGGAGCACGGGTACGGCCCCGTGACGGTGGAGGCGATCGCCGCGCACGCGGGGGTCAGCAAGAAGACGATCTACCGCTGGTGGTCCTCCAAGGGTGCGGTCGTCCTCGAGGCCCTGGACGACACGGCGAACCCGGCCGCCGACTTCCCGGACAGCGGGGACCTGCGCGAGGACCTGGTGACGCAGATGGAGGGCCTGGTGCGCGGGCTGCTGTCCGACCGTCGCTTCGGCCGGGCTCTCGTCGGCCTGATCGCCGACACGCAGCACGACCCCGAGCTCGCACGCGGGCTCGACGACGACCTGTTCCGCCCGCGGGTCGAGGACGCACGCCGCCGTCTGGTCAAGGCCCGCGACGCGGGACAGATCCGCCAGGATGCCGACCCGGACCTGGTCATCGAGCTGCTCTACGCACCGCTCTACTACCGCATGCTGCTCCACCAGGGGACGCTGCACGACGCCGACGAGCTGCGGGTGCTCGTCGATCACGTCCTACGATCCGTCTCTCCGGGGTCCTGACGCCGTCCTTACCGCGAGGGCTCCGGCTCCTCAGCGGACGGTCGGCGTCCGTCCGACCTTCGCGGTGCCCTTGATCGTCGGCCGTGGGGCAGGTCCCTGACGCGACCATTGTTCACCCGCAGCGGTCGGGCACTCCGCCCGGCGGGGTCCTCGCTCAGGCCGGCACGACGAGGCGGAGCGCGAGCGAGACGGACACCGTGGCGACGGTCGTCCAGAGGACGATCGCGACCGCCTGCCAGAGCAGGACCCACCGTCGCGGGGTACCGCCGGCGACGAGCATCGCGGCCGTGAACTGGGTCGGGATGGCGAGAGGGCCGAGGATGCTCGCGCCGGGGACGCCGAACCGGACGAGCCACCGGTTGATGCGCTGGCGGCCCTTCGACTCCGGCTTGGCCGGCGCGGCCTCCTCGGGCCCGGCGGCCCTTCCGGCCCCCGCAGATCCTGTGGATCCTGCGGACCCCGCGGTTCCCACGGTCGCCTCGACGCGGGAGGCGCGACGGTTCGCGACGGCTGTGCGGGCCTGCGAGGAGAGGAGCACCACGAGCAGCACGCAGAGGAAGTTTCCCGCGGCCGCGGCGACCGCCGCGACGACGGGGTTGATGCCGCCGACGATGCCGATCATCGACGCGCCCTCCCCCTCGACGAACGGGATCGCGCCGGCGAGCATCACGATCAAGGGCTGGACGATCTCGGGCACCTCGGCCACGAGACGCTGGAAGCTGTCGACGAGCTCCTCGACGTGACGCATGGGACTCCTTGGGTCGGCACGGTCGTGGATACCGAGCGGTCTCGGCTCTGCCCCCAGTGGAAACCGTGTGGTCGGCACAGGGTCAAGGGGTGCGGGTCGGGGACGGCCCGGGACCGCCGTTCACCTCCGTGCCGTCCCCCGTCGGGCGGTCCGCCCGCAGCTGCTCGTGCGCGAGGAGGGCGGCCCGCTGGAGCACGTCGATCTGGGCGGTGTTGTACAGCTCGACCACCGACTCGAGGAACGTCTGCTGCGTGAGGCGCTCGCTCCTCGACAGGTGGCCCACCGGGTCGCTCAGCCACGGGTAGTCGACCAGGTTCTGCGCGAGGGTGGGCGCCAGCCGTGCGGCGAGCCGCTGCCGCGTGCCCTCGTCCGCGTCGGTCGGCAGGGCGTCGAACTCGCCCGTGCCGGCGCCGGTGTCGGCCTCGTCCTCCACCATGCGCCGCAGGTCCGCCATCGCGTCCTCGTCGTAGAGCCGGGAGTAGATGTGGATGATCGAGCTGTCCGCCTCGGACAGGCGCGCCGCCACGGACGCGAAACCGGCCGGGGCGTCGGCGGGCGCGTCGTCGCGCAGGATCGTCGCGATGTCGGCCCGCGCCTGCTGCAGGCGCCCGATGTCCCTTGCGAGCTCGGCGTCCAGCTCGCGCAACGTGGCCGGCGTGCTCTCGCCGCCCGCACCGACCTCCCCGATCCGCGACAGCGGGACCCCCAGGTCCGCGAGCCGCCGGAACCGCAGCAGGCGCACCAGGTGCCGCACCCCGTACCGCTTGTACCCGTTGCTGCCGCGCTCGGGTTCGTCCAGCAGGCCGAGCCGGTGGTAGTGCCGGACGGTGTTCACCGTGGTTCCCGCCAGCTCGGCGAGCTCTCGCGTGCTCCAGGCCATGGACCGTTCCTCGTGCGACGACGGATCGTGGTGGTGCCGGAACCGGTCAGGCGGGCTCCCCCGGCCTGACGATCGCGGTCACGCGGATCTCGACGCGCATCCCGGGCGCCCCGAACGCGGAGACGCCGGTCTCGGTCCAGATCGGCCGGCGCTCGCCCCCGCGCGCGCGGAGCTGCTCGATCATCACGCGATGATGGGTCTCCCCGATGAAGCCGGGGACCTCCGGCAGGTGGTAGGAGTTCACGTGCACGACGTCGCGCCAGGTCGCGCCCGCGGTCGCAAGGGTCCGCTCCACGTTGTCGAACGCGCGCACGATCTCGTCCTCGAGCGACTCCGGGAAGGTCAGGTCGTCGTCCCAGCCGCCCTGGCCCGACGTCTCGACACGGTCGCCGATGCGGACGGCCTGGCTGTAGTGCCTGGCCTCGAGCATGCGCTCGCCGTAGCCCGGCGTCGCGAAGAACTCCGGGCCCGAGCCCGCCGGCCCCGGCGCCGGCTCGCCGACGACGGCGGTGGCCTCGACCTCGACGAGGTGCTCCGGCGTGTGCAGGGCGGAGACGCCGATGAGCGTCGCGGGCGGTGCCGGGACCGCGCCGAGCCGGGCCCCGGCGCGGGCCACGCCGTCGAGGAATGACGCCATCCTGTCCGGCGTCCAGTCCACGACGTAGACGGTGAGCCGGACGACGTCCTCCATCCTCGCTCCGGCTCCGGCGAGGGCCGTGGCGACGTTGAGATAGCTCTGCTCCACCTGGGCGGCGAGGTCGCCGGCGCCGACGGTGTCGCCGTCGGCGTCCCAGGCGACCTGGCCCGCGACGAAGACCTGCCGGGTGCCCGTCGCGACGGCGACCTGGTGGTAGGCGTCGCTCCGGGGCAGGCCGGGGGGATCAATGAGGGTCACGGTCATCGGTCTCGCTCCTCGTCCGTAGAAACTTCTAGTGACTCAGGAACCATAGGAGACTTAGGCTGGCCCCGGAAGAGCGCACTTTTCGGTGACGGAGGAACCTGATGGTGACCATCCAGCCCAGCGAGCCGGCCCAGGACGACATCATGCGTGCGGGAACCCTGGCCCGCGAGATCTTCTCGGACGTCGCCAACAAGTGGGCGCTGCTGATCATCGAGACGCTGGGGGACGGCACCCTGCGCTTCAGCGAGCTGCGCGACTCGCTGGAGGGCATCAGTCACAAGATGCTGACCCAGAACCTGCGCATGATGGAGCGCAACGGCCTCGTCGAACGCACGGTGTACCCCACGGTGCCGCCGCGGGTCGAGTACACGCTGACCGGCCCGGGCCGGGGGCTGCGGGCGACCGTCGACCTGATGTGCGAGTGGACCCGGCACCACATGGAGCACATCGAGTCCGCGCGGCACGCGTTCGACGGCTGACCGGCGAGGGAGCGTGCTCGCCGACCTCACCGTGCATCGGCTGGACGGGGCGCGGGCCGCGCCCCGAGCTCGCGCAGCTCCTGCAGCTGCTCGACCATCCACGGGCTCAGCGTCCAGGGCGCGACGCGCGCCAGCTCGCCCAGCTCGCCCATGGCGACCCACCGCCACTCCATCACTTCGTCGGGGTTCGGCACCGGGTCGCGGTCCGTGACCGCGGACAAGACGGGGCAGACCTCGTTCTCGACCACCCCGCCGGCGTCGACGGCGCGGTACCGGAAGTCGGGAAGGAGAGGGCGGACGGCGTCCACGTCCAGCCCGAGCTCGTGCCGTGCGTGCCGCTGCACGGCCTGTTCCGACGACTCGCCCTGCCGGGGGTGCCCGCAGAAGGAGTTGGTCCAGACGCCGGGCCAGGTCCGCTTCGTCAGCGCGCGCCGGGTGACGAGCACCAGCCCGTCCGGGCGGAAGAGGTAGCAGGAGAAGCCGAGGTGGAGCGGGGTGTCGCGGGTGTGGACCGTCGCGCGGGGTGCGGTGCCCACGGGCCGGCCCGCGTCGTCGAGCAGGATCACGTGGTCGACGGTGCCGGAGTCCATGAGGCCATCCTCCTCCGGCGCGGGGGCGGCGGGCGCGGACGATCCGTTCACGCGTCGACCCGGTCGGTCACGGGAGCCGCGGCGCGGGCGCGGATCCCCACGGTCACCGCGAGGACGAGGACGGCCGCCGTGGCGGCGGCCGCGGCCGTCGGGACGGAGTACGGCACGCCGTCCCATCGCGCCACGGCGATCCAGGCCAGCCCCCACGCGATCGCGGCGGCCACGGCGACCCGGCCCCTGCCGCGGACCGCCAGGGCGATCCCGATCGCGGCGACCACCGCCAGGATCGCGACCGCCCACCAGTCCGGGTCGAGACCCGCACCGTCGAACCCGGCGTCGGCGAGGGCCGCCGCGACGTTGGCGACGGTGGCCACGCAGACCCACCCCAGGTACAGACCGAGCACCCCGTCGACGAGGACCCGCTCCAGCAGCCCGCTCGCTCCCTCCTGCCCGAGGATCACGAAGACCCGGCTCAGCAGGCCGAGCAGTGCCCCGATGACCAGCACGCTCACCCACAGCCAGCCCATCTGGACCACGAGGATCCACGCCGCGTTGAGCAGCATCGTGCCGGCGACGGGCAGCCGGAGGCGGCGGTGCCTGCTCGCCGACGCAGGCGCGGGGAACCATTGCAGCACCGTGTACCCCGCGAGCCCGGCGTAGACGACGGTCCAGACCGAGAAGGCGGGTGACGCGGGCGCCAGCAGGGTGGCGTCGGCGGCGAGGGCGCCGCCCGCGGCCGACGCGATCGGCGTCCCCCCGAACACGCCGACGCCGATCATGGAGCCGACCAGGCAGACCAGGAAGCTGACGGTGACGACCACCTGCTGGGCCCGGTCGACGGATCGTTGCTGCGCCATGGGGTTCCCCTTCCGACGAATATCGCTAGCCTAGCTAGTAATCTACGGGAATTCCTGACGAGGCCGGCAGGCCGGAGCGGACGCCATGACCACCACCGAAGACCACGACCAGCCGGGGCGGGGCCTGGTGCTCGTCACCGGCGCGACCGGCTACATCGGCGGACGGCTGGTGCCCGAGCTGCTGGCCGCCGGCTACACCGTGCGCGTGCTCGCCCGGCACCCCGAGCGGATCTCGTCGCGGGACTGGTCCGACGACGTGGAGGTGGCCACCGGCGACGCCACGTCGCGCGCGGACCTGCGCCGCGCGCTCGACGGCGTCGACGTCGCGTACTACCTGATCCACGCGCTCGGCGCGGGGCCCGGCTTCGCGGAGCGGGACCGTGCCACCGCCCGCGGCTTCGCGGCCGTGGCCCGGCAGGCCGGCGTGCGCCGGGTCGTCTACCTCGGAGGGCTGCACCCCGACGCGGAGCGGCTCTCGCCCCACCTGGAGTCCCGCCGCGAGGTCGAGGAGATCCTGCTCGACGGCGGCGTGCCGACGGTCGTGCTCCGGGCCGCGGTCATCCTCGGGTCGGGCAGCGCGTCGTTCGAGATGATGCGGTACCTCACGGAGCGGCTGCCGGCGATGGTCGCGCCGCGCTGGATCGACAACCGCATCCAGCCCGTCGCGGTGCGCGACGTGCTGCGCTACCTGGTCGGCGCGGCGAGCGTCCCGGCCGAGGCCAGCCGCGGCTTCGACATCGGCGGGCCGGACGTCCTCACCTACCGCCAGATGATGCAGCGCTACGCCGCCGTCGCCGGGCTCCGCCCCCGGATCATCCGGTCCGTCCCGGTCCTGACCCCAGGGCTGGCCAGCCTGTGGGTCGGCCTCGTGACGCCGGTGCCGCCGGCGATCGCCCGGCCGCTCGTGGGCTCGCTGGTGCACGAGGTGGTGGCCCAGGAGGACGACATCAAGCAGTACGTGCCCGACCCGCCCGGAGGGCTCCTCGACTTCGACACCGCGGTCGGGCTCGCCCTGACGCGGGTCCGCGAGCTGGACGTGCGGACGAGCTGGGCGTCGGCGTCGACCCCCGGTGCCCCCTCGGACCCGCTCCCCGAGGACCCGGACTGGGCCGGCGGGAGCCTGCTGGTGGACGACCGGTCGGTCGAGGTGGACACGACCAGCGAGGCGCTCTGGACGGTGATCGAGGGCATCGGCGGCGCGCACGGCTGGTACTCCTGGCGCCTGGGCTGGGTGGCGCGCGGCGTCATGGACCGCCTCTTCGGCGGCCCCGGGCTGCGCCGCGGCCGCCGCCACCCGCAGCGGCTCGCCCCCGGCGACGCGCTCGACTGGTGGCGGGTCGAGGCGGTCGTGCCGGGCCGCCTGCTGCGGCTGCGCGCCGAGATGCGCCTCCCCGGGCTGGCCTGGCTCGAGCTGTCCGTCGAGGGCGACGCCGGTGCCCGGCCGACGTTCCGCCAGCGCGCGATCTTCTCGCCGCGCGGGCTGCCCGGCCAGCTGTACTGGTGGGCGATCAGCCCGTTCCACGGCATCGTCTTCGGAGGGATGCAGCGCAACATCGCCCTCGCCGCGCGGGAGCAGGGCGGCCGGCACCGCCCGTGAGCCGCGCCGACGACCTTCCTCCGGGCGCGGACCCATCCGGAACGCCCGCGGCGTCGAACCCTCTGCGCCCCGGACCGTCCGGGGCGCAGCGTGGCGAGGAACCGGTGGTGGAGGAGTCCCTGGTCGACACCGCACGACGCGGAGGGCCGCGGGCTCACGGGGTGCGGCAGACTGTCCGGGTGCCGCCACCCACGACCGCCCGCGGGCCCGTCGACGACGCGCTCGTCGCCTGCGCGGGTGGCGAGCCCGGAACGTTCGGGCCCGTCTACGACGCCCTGGCCCCCGTGGCGTACGGGACGTCGCTCGGCGTGCTCCGCGACCCGGACCACGCCGCCGAGGTGACCCAGGAGGTGATGGTCGAGGTGTGGCAGAAGGCAGCCCGGTTCGACCCGGCACGCGCCTCGGCGCGCACCTGGGTCGCGACGCTCGCCCGTCGTCGGGCCGTGGACCGCGTCCGTGCCGAGCAGGCCCGCCGTGACCGCGACCAGCGCGACCTCGACACCTCCGTCGCGGGCGCAGCCCCCGACGCCGTCGCCGAGGACGTCGAGCGCAGGCTCGAGGGGGCGGCCGTGCGCCGCTGCCTCGACTCCCTGACCTCGACGCAGCGCGAGGCCGTGGTCGAGGCCTACTACGGCGGGCGCACCTACCGCGAGGTCGCCGAGCGGCTCGGCGCCGCGCTCCCGACGGTCAAGAGCCGGATCCGCGACGGTCTCGGCCGCCTGCGCGACTGCCTGGGGGTGGCCCGTGGCTGACGACGACACCACGCGCGACGCCTGGGACCTCCTCCCGGCGTACGCCCTGGACGCGGTGGACGAGCTGGAGCGGCGGGTCGTCGAGAGGCTGCTCGCGGCCGACCCGGAGGCACGCCGGGCCCTCGACGAGTATCGCGACGTGGTCGCGGCGTTCACGGTCGAGGAGGCGCCGCCCGCGCACCTGCGCGAGCAGGTGCTGGCTCGGGTGGCGGTGGCCCCGCAGGCCGGCACGCGCCCGGCCGGCGCCGCGACGCCGCCAGCGCGGCCCCGTCGACGCTGGGGTCTCGTCGCGGTCGCGGCGGCCGCGGTGGTCGCGGTCGCCGTGCCCACGACGATCGCCGTGCGCGCCACCCAGGAGCAGGCCCGCCTGCAGGAGCGCGTGGACACGGTCGCGCAGATGATGGCCGACCCGTCCGCCACCCTGGTGCGCGCCGACGTCACGGGCGGCGGCGAGGCGACGGTCCTCACGGCGGGCGACGACCACCTCTTCACGGCGAGCGACCTGCCGGGCCCGGGAGACGGCCACGACTACCAGCTGTGGGTGGTCGGCGCCGAGGGCGACGTGACCCCGGCGGGGGTGTTGCAGGCCCAGGACGGCACCGTCGAGCACCTGGTGCAGGACGTCCCGGGCGTCGGCGTCGCCGTGACCGTGGAGCCCGACGGCGGCTCGGAGCAGCCCACCACCGACCCGATCGTGGTGCTCGCCGAGAGCTGATCCCTCGGGCACGACACCTCCCCACCCTGCTCCGGGCACGACGAGGGCCGCCGCACCCCCTGCGTGCGGCGGCCCTGCGAGCCTCGTGGGCGGGACGTCGTCCCTCCGGTGACGGCGCTGCGTCACATCGGGGGCATGAGCACCGAGTCGACGAGGTACACGGTGGCGTTCTGCGTCATGACGCCGCCGCAGACGACGTTGGCGTCGTTCACCTTCATCTCGTCGCCCTCGCCGGTCACCTCGAGGGTGTCGCCCTGCACGGTCTCGTGCTCGCCGGCGATGTCCTCGGGCAGGATCTGGCCGGGCACCACGTGGTACGTGAGCACCGAGGTCAGCAGGTCGGCGTCGGTGGAGAGTGTGTCGAGCGTCGCCTTGTCGACCTTCCCGAAGGCGTCGTCCACGGGGGCGAAGACGGTGAACTCGTCGCCGTTGAGCGTGTCGACCAGGTTGACGTCGGGGTTGAGCTCGCCGCTCACGGCCGAGGTGAGCGTGGTGAGCATCGGGTTGTTGGACGCCGCGACGGCGACCGGGTCGGTGGACATGCCGGTGATGGAGCCGGCGCCGTCCGGGACCTGCTCGGCGTAGGCGTCGCAGCCCGGGCCGACGAGGTTCGCGGCGGGGTCCATGGCCATGTCCTCGCCGCCCTCCGCCGTCCCCTCCGACGCCATGGGCGACTCCTGCGTCGTCGACTCCTCCGACGACGAGCCCGTCGAGCCGTCGTCGGACGAACAGGCGGCGAGCCCCAGCAGGGCCAGGGTGGCGAAGCCGGCGGCGGCGGTGCGAGTGCGAGTGCGGGCGTTCATCGATCTCTCCTAGCGTCGTCGCCCCGTGCTTCCCCGGGGCGTTCACCGGGGGTTCGGAGCACCTCGCAGGGCGGATGGGTCGGATCCGCGGTCCATCCGCGGAGCCCGCCGCTCCGAACGCCGGGCATGGAGACTCTGGTCCTGATCGGCTTGCTCGGTGGCCTCATCACCGGCATCTCGCCGTGCATCCTGCCGATGCTCCCGGTGATCTTCTTCGCCGGCGGGGTCCAGGGTGCGCGCGCCCAGGACGCGCCCGCCGCGTCCCGCCCCGCGCTGTTCACGGCCGCGCCCGCGGCGATCCGGGTGGACGCCGCGGGGCGCGTCACCCGCGGTCGCGCGCCGACCGCACCCGCGTCACCGGCCGAGCCGACGGCCCCGCCGACCGCCGGGGAGGCCGGACGACGCCGGTCGTGGCGGCCCTACCTGGTGATCGCGGGCCTGGTGCTGAGCTTCAGCGCGATGACGCTGCTGGGTTCGCTGATCCTGGGCGCGCTCGGCCTGCCGCAGGACCTGCTGCGGTGGGTGGGCATCGTGCTGCTGGCGGCGCTCGGGATCGGCATGATCGTGCCGCGCTTCGAGGAGGTGCTGGAGCGGCCGTTCCTGCGGCTCGCGTCGCTGGGGTCGCGGCGCGCGGCGGGCCAGGACCGCGGCGCGTTCCTGCTCGGCCTGGGGCTGGGCGTGCTCTACGTCCCCTGCGCCGGCCCGGTGCTGGCGGCGATCACGGTCGCGGGCGCGACCGGGGACATCGGGCCGGGCACGGTCGTCCTCACCGTGGCGTTCGCCGTCGGCGCGGCGGTCCCGCTGCTCGTCTTCGCGCTGGCCGGGCGCCGGGTCGCGGAGCGGGTGTCGGCCTTCCGCCGTCACCAGCGCGGGATCCGCGTCACGGGCGGCGTCGTCGTCATCCTGCTCGCGGGGGCGCTCGCCCTGAACCTGCCGCAGCAGCTGCAACGGGCGCTGCCCGACTACACCGGGGCGCTGCAGCAGCAGGTGGACGAGAACGCGTCCGTGCAGGACGCGCTCGACCTGGGCGGGATCGTCACCGACGCCAACCGCGAGCTGTCGAACTGCTCCAACGGCGCGACGGAGCTCGCGGACTGCGGGACGGCGCCGCCGCTCACGGGCATCACGCGCTGGCTCAACACGGAGGACGGGGCGCCCGTCGACCTCGCGGACCTGCGCGGGAAGGTCGTGCTCATCGACTTCTGGACCTACTCCTGCATCAACTGCCAGCGCGCCATCCCGCACGTGGCCGCCTGGTACGACGCCTACGAGGACGCCGGGCTGGAGGTGATCGGCGTGCACACGCCGGAGTTCGCGTTCGAGCGCGAGACGCGCAACGTGGTCGCCGGCGCCCGCGACCTCGGCGTCGAGTACCCGGTCGCGCAGGACAACTCCTACTCGACGTGGACCGGCTACCGGAACCGGTACTGGCCGGCCGAGTACCTCGTCGACGCCGACGGCACCGTGCGCTACATCAAGCACGGCGAGGGCGGCTACGGCGTCACCGAGCAGCACATCCGCGACCTGCTGCGGGCCGCCGACCCGGACGTGCAGCTGCCGCCCGCGACCGACGTCGCGGACACCACGCCGGGCGCGGAGACGACGCCGGAGACCTACCTCGCGCTGAACAAGGTCTTCAACTACTCCGGCGCGCCGGGGTACGGCTCCGGCCAGGAGACCTACGAGCACCCGGACGACCAGCCGCAGGACACCTTCTCCCTCGGCGGCGGCTGGGAGGCGGACTTCCAGGGCGCGACGGCGGCGTCCGCGGACGCCACGCTCCGGCTCGCCTACCGGTCCACCGACGTGTTCACCGTGCTCGGCGGCGAGGGCACCGTCACCGCGCGCGTGCTCGCCGCCGACGGCAGCGTGCGCGAGGAGCGGGAGATCGACGTGAGCGGCAACCCGACCCTGTACGACGTCCTGCGCGGGGGCGGCCCGAGCGCGGGCGTCGTGGAGCTCGACGTGCCCGAGGGCCTGTCGGTCTACACGTTCACCTTCGGGTGACCGGGCCGTGCGTCAGCGCGTCAGCGAGATCGCGATGAACAGCTGCGTCAGGAGGAAGCCCGTGACGACGTTGAGCCACAGGAAGCGCCGCCAGCCGGCGTGCGCGCGCTCGCAGTCGGCGTCGGGCAGGTCGCGGAACGGGGCGATGCTCACGAGGTACGGCACGACGAGGACCGCGGCGAGCGCGCCGGGCCAGCCCGCGAGCAGCACCACGACGCCGGCCGCGGCGTAGGCCGCCATCGCGGCGCGCACGGTGCGCGCGGCCCCGAGCCACGTGGCGACGGAGCCGATGCCGGCGGCGCGGTCGGCCTCGACGTCCTGCACGGCGCCGAACGCCTGGGAGGCCATGCCCCACAGGAAGAACGCGACGAGCGCGGCGACGACCGGCGTGGTGAGGGCGCCGCCCGCCAGCGTCAGGCCGAAGGCGGCCGGGCTGACGAAGTGGGTGGCGGACGTCGCGGAGTCCAGCACCGGGCGCTCCTTGAACCGGAGCCCGGGCGCCGAGTACGCGACGACGGCGAAGACGCTCACCGCGAGCACGGCCGTGGACGCGGCGTCGCCCACCAGGACGAGGTAGACGAGGAACGGCACGTTGCTCAGCACGGCGGACCACACGGTGAGGCGGTGCCAACGGCGCGACAGCACCACGCCCTCGATGCCGCCCTTGCGGGGGTTGCGCAGGTCGGACTCGTAGTCCCACACGTCGTTGAGGCCGTACATCAGCAGGTTGTACGGCACGAGGAAGTAGAGGGTGCCGACCACGAGCTCGGCGACGCCGACCCGTCCGAGCCCGCCCGCGAGGAGGTACGCCGCGGCGAACGGGTAGGCGGTGTTGATCCAGCTCACCGGGCGCGAGGCGCCGACGAGCTGCCGCAGCGCAGCGGGGGCGCCGGTCGCGGTGCCCGCCTCGGCGGTCACGCCTCCGCCTCCTGCCGGTGGCGCGGCCCGGGTGCCGGGCCGGCAGCGTCCCGGTCGTCGTCGCGGTCGCCCAGCAGAGCCCACAGGCTGGGGAGCAGCAGGGCGGCGACGAGCGGCCACGCGAGGTCCTCGACGGGGGTGAGCCACACGCGGGCGCCGGCGAGGGCGGCGTCGTCGTAGCGGAAGAGGTCGGCGGCGATCATGAGGCTGTCGAAGACCACGGTGAGCCCGGTGAGCACGGCCGCCGTGAGCAGCGTCGCCGCCCACCACCGCGCGTCGAGCCGCCGCACGGCGGAGACGACGACGGCCAGCACGACCGCGGCGGCCAGCACGGCGGCCGCGAGCCCGGCGTACGTCATGCCCCCTCCCCGCGGGGAACGGGCCGCGCTCGGCGCAGGACGCGGTGCACGAGCCCGTGCAGCACGAGGGTGACGTAGACGAGGAAGAGGACGAAGAACAGCTCCTCGACCGGCAGGTGCGGCGCCAGCTCGACGCCGGTCATGGCCGCCCCGCCGCGCGAGTAGAAGCCCGCGCCGATCGCGACGAGGTCCCAGGCGATGAAGGCCGCGCCCCCCAGAGCCAGGACCAGGGCGCCGCGGGCGGGACGGGCCGACCACAGCACCAGCCGCGCCCGGCGGTCGACGAGGGCCATGCAGGCGAGGCACCCGAGCAGGAGCCCGAGGTAGAGGAACGACGTCCAGTGCAGGGTGATCACGTCCTGTGGGCGAAGGGGGGAGCCGGCTCGGACAGCGGGGTCGCGGTGGTGTCGCCGCGCAGCCGCTTGACGGCGAGCTCGGCGCTGATCAGGCACATCGGCAGGCCGATGCCGGGGATCGTGGAACCGCCGGCGTGCAGCAGCCCCTCGACGTGCCGCGACCGGTTTCCGGCGCGGAACATGGCGCTCTGGCGCAGGGTGTGCGCCGGTCCGAGCATGCCACCGGACCACGACGAGAGGTCGTCGGCGAAGTCGCCCGGGCCGACCGTGCGGCGGACGACGATGCGCTCGCGCAGGTCCGGGACGCCGGCCCAGGCCGCCACGCGGTCGATCGCGGCGTCGGCGATCGCCTCGACCGCCGCATCCCCGGCGCCGTCCTCCCCGCCGCGCCCCAGGCCCGGGTCGGCCGGGACCGGGACCAGCAGGAACAGGTTCTCGTCGCCCGCGGGCGCCACGGACCGGTCGGTGCGCGACGGCGCGCACACGTACAGCGACGCCGGGTCGGGCACGCGCCCGGCGGCGATCGCGCCGAAGTTCTCCTGCCAGTCGGCGGTGAAGAACATCGTGTGGTGGGCGAGCTGGGGCACCCGGCCGCGCACGCCGAGCATCACCAGGACGCCGCCGGGGCCCGGGTCGCGCCGCGACCACCAGGACGGTGACCGGCCGCGCAGGGCCGGCGGCAACAGCTCGGTCTCCACGTGGTGCAGGTCGGCGGCGGTCACGACGACGTCGGCGGGGGCGTGGTGCTCGCCCCCCGCGGCGTCGACCCAGCGCACCCCGGTGACCGTGGCCCGGGGGCGGCGGGCCCCGGGGCGTGGGTCCCCGGTCCGCGCCGCCCCCGGGCGGGCCCCGACGGCGGTCGTCGTGATCGAGGTCGCGCGAGCCCGGGTGCGCAGGGTCGCCCCTGCGCGGACCGCGAGGCCGGCGACCGCGTCGACCACGCGTGCGAACCCTCCCTGTGGGTATCGCACCCCGCCGTCGAGATCGAGGGCGCTCATGAGGTGGTACATGCTCGGCGTCCGCTCGGGTGAGGAGCCGAGGAAGACCGCCGGGTATCCGAGCACCTGACGCAGCCGCACGTCGTCGAACCGGGCGGCGACCCGGGAGCCCAGGCTGCGGGCAAGGAGCGGCGCGAGGCGGTGCAGGCGGGTGGCGACGTCGCGGGACGCGTAGGGGCGCCAGGAGGAGAACGTCGTGTACAGGAAGTGCCGCAGGGCCATGTCGTACGTGTCGTGGGCCGAGTCGAGGTAGTGGTCCAGGCGCGCACCCGCGCCCGGCTCGATCGCCTCGAACGCGGCCACGTTCGCCTCGCGGTCCCGGGCGATGTCGAGCGGGGCGTCGTGCCCCTCGGAGAACACGCGGTAGGCCGGGTCGAGCGCGACGAGGTCGAGCTGCTCGGCCGCCGTCGAGCCCATGAGCCGGAACCAGTGGTCGAAGACCTCGGGCATGAGGTACCAGGACGGCCCGGTGTCGAAGCGGAACCCGTCCCGCTCCCACGAGCCGGCCCGCCCGCCGACGACGTCGTGCCGCTCGAGCACCTCGACGTCGTGCCCCTCCTGCGCGAGCAGGCCCGCCGTGGCGAGCCCGGCGATCCCCGCGCCGACGACGACCACCCTCATCGCCACACGTCCTTCGCGATCGCGGCGGCGACGAGGCGCGCCTTGACGAGGTCGGGCACCCGCACGCGGTCGCGCCGGATCACGGCCGCGGGCGTCGCCGCGAGCCGTCGGGACAGCTCGGCGAACAGGTCGTGGGCCACGCGGACGGCGACCCGGGAGCTGCGCGGCAGGTCGCCGATGACGGCGGCGGCGGCGCGCAGGTCCGCGTCGACGTCGGCGAGCAGCCGGTCGCGGTCGCCGTCGTCGAAGGCGTCGACCTCGAGGCCCGGGAAGTAGGAGCGGCCGCGGGCGTCGACGTCCTCGGCCAGGTCGCGCAGGAAGTTGACCTTCTGGAACGCCGCACCGAGCCGCGCGGCGCCGGGCGCCAGGCGGTCGTACGCCTCCTCGTCGCCGCCGACGAACACCCGCAGGCACATGAGGCCGACCACCTCGGCCGAGCCGTGCACGTACGCGGCGAAGCTCGCGTCGTCGTGCTCGGCGACGGTGAGGTCGGCCCGCATGGACGCGAAGAACGGCGACACGAGGTCGGGGCCGATCGCGAACCGGCGGGCCGTGCGCGCGAAGGCGTGCACCACGAGGTTGCTGCTGCGCCCCCGCTCGACGCTCCGCGCCACCTCCTCCTCGAGGTCGGTGAGGAGCGCGTCGCGCTCGGCGGTGGTCAGGTCGGTCTGGACGTCGTCGACGATCTCGTCGGCCACCCGCACCAGCGCGTAGACGGCACGCACGTGCTCGCGCACAGGGTCGCCCAGGAGGCGGCACGCCCAGCCGAACGACGTCGAGTAGGCGTCCACGACGAGGGCCGCGCTGCGTGCGGCGACGGCGTCGTAGTCCGCGTCGACGGTGGTGGGCGCGGCGGCCGCCAGGAGGCGGGCCGGCGTGCGCGTGGCCGGGACTGTGCTCATGCGGGTCTCACCTCCTCGGGGAACATTACTAGCTTAGCAAGATACTAGCCAGAGAAACCGTTACGATGGGGCCCGTGACCCAGGCACCCACCGCGGGATCGTCGTACTGGTACGGCGAGGAGGACCCGGAACCTCGGCAGCTGCTCGAGGCGCTGCGCGCGTTCCGCCGGTCGGACGAGGTCATGCGTCAGCGCGCGAGCCGCGACATGGGGATGAACCTCACCGACCTCCGCGCGCTCCAGCACGTCATCGCCTGCGAGGGCCGGGAGGATCCCGCCACCCCGCGGGGGATCGCGGAGTACCTGAAGATCTCGACGGCGTCGACGACGAAGCTGCTCGACCGCCTCGTCGCGTCGGGTCACCTCGAGCGGCGCCCGCACCCCTCGGACCGTCGCTCGGTCGTGGTCCTCGCCTCGCCGGCCGCGCACGACGAGGTGCGCGAGCGGCTCACCCGCGTGCACGAACGGATGCTCGAGATCGCGCGCGAGGTGCCGGCCGAGAGCCGCGCCGCCGTCCGCCAGTTCCTCCTGGCCATGGCGGCCGAGGTGGAGAGGGAGCACGACGACGTCGCCGGCACGGTCGTCGGCGACACGTCGGGCTGAGGCACGCACGGCCGGGCCGGTCCGTGAACGGCGCCGCCGCCGGCGGCGCCGGTGCGGTGGGATCCCCACATGACCACGGGTGCGCGCAGGGTGCTGGTGACGGGTGCGAGCCGCGGCCTGGGCGCCGCCTGCGTCGAGGTCTTCAGCGCCGCGGGGTGGGAGGTCGTCGCGAGCTCGCGCGCCCCGGCGACGCAGCGCTCCCCCGGGGTGGACCGGGTGGTGTGGGACGTCACCGACGACGACGTGAGCGCGCTGCGCGGCGCGCTCGCGGGGCGTCCGCTCGATCTGCTCGTCAACAACGCGGGAGCAGGCACGCCGGGAGGGCCGCTGGACTCCGTCGACGTCGCGACCGTGCTGCGCGTCTGCGACGTGAACGTCGGCGGGGTCGTCCGGGCCACGCGTGCCGCGTTGCCCAGCCTGCGGCTGTCGCCGGCCCCGCTGGTGATCAACGTCAGCTCACGGCTCGGGTCGGTCCACGACCAGGCGGCGGGGCGCTACCGGAACCTCACCACGAGCTACGCCTACCGGATCTCCAAGGCCGCGCAGAACATGACGACGACCTGCCTGGCCGGCGAGCTCGGTCCGCAGGTCCGGGTGTGGGCGGTGCACCCGGGGACGCTGGCGACGGGCATGGGGCGGCCGGGCGCGGCCGGCGACCCGGTCGTCGCCGCCAGGCGGCTCCTCGATCTCGCCGGCTCCACGGAGACGGAAAGCCCTCGGTTCCTCGACCTGGAGCACGGCGAGCTTCCCTGGTGACCCGGGTCGGGCGCCGACGGCCGTGCGACCGCGGTGCACAGCCCGTCCACCGCGGTGGTGGGCCCGTAGGCAGGTGCCGGCGAATTCGGCTGGTGCGCGGCCCGCGCGCCGTCGACGATGGGCGCATGCCCGCCCCGGCGCCCGTCGTCGAGATCGCCTGCGACGAGTCGGGGTTCTCCGGGACGAACCTCCTGGACCCCGTCTCGCCGGTGATCGCGCACGCCGGCGTGGACCTCACCGAGCCGGAGGCGGCCGCGCTGCTCGCCACGCTGAGGTCCCGGTTCAACCACCGGCGGACGGCGGAGCACAAGGCCCACCTGCTGCTGCGGCCCGGGCAGGACGACGCCGTCGAGTGGTTCCTCGGGGAGCTGGAGGGCCGGTCGTCGGTGCACGTCGTCGACAAGCGCGACCACCTGGCGTCGCGGGTGCTCGACCTGCTGTCGGGCGCGCCGTCGTACCTCGACGGCACCCGCCTCGGCCGCGACCACGGCGTGTCGGCGGCCGTGCTGCGGGGACGGGACGACGTGCTCGCCGCGTTCGTCGCGATGACGCGCCTCAAGCACCGGCGCCGCCCGGACCCCGGGGCGGTCGACCGCTTCCTGGCCGCGGTGCCGGCCCAGGTGCCGGAGCTGGTCGCGCTCACCCGGGCCGACGTGGTCGGCGTCCTGGACCGGCTGCTCGACGGCGACCCCGCGGTCCCGCCGCCGCTCGAGCCGCTGGTCCCGGCGCTCGCGGAGACCGCGCTGCGGTGGAGCGACGGCCGCCGGTCGGTCGCCGTCGTCCACGACGAGCAGAGCGCCCTCACCCCGCAGCGCACCGCACTGCTGGCCGCCGCTCTCGCCGCCGCGGTGGCTCCGGCGCCCCCGCCGCTGCTGGGGGTGCGTCAGGTCGACTCCCGCGACGACCCGCGGGTGCAGGTGGCGGACCTCCTGGCCGGGTGGGCCCGGGCCACCGCGATGTCGGTCGCCTGACGCCCGGAACGTTGTCCACGACTCCACGCTTGGTTGCCCGGGCGACATTTGGGGGTTGCGCTCCGAGAAACCGGTCCCTTACGGTCAAGAAACCGGTTGCTGTGATCTGTTCGTGACCAAAGAGGGTCGCGGACGGCGGCGATGCCCCGCACGGGGCGTCTCCCGGCGCCGGCTGCAGGTCCCGCGTTCGACGACGAAGGTGAGGCAGCAACGATGAGACGGAACACAGCGCGACGACTCCTCGCGGCAGGGGTGACCACGTCCCTGGCCGCAGCGATCGGGGTGACCGCCCTGACGCTCCCCGGCGCACAGGCCGCGACGGGCAGCGCCACGGGGTTCGCGACCCAGAACGGCGGCACGACCGGCGGTGCGGGGGGCGAGGTCGTCCGGGCCACCACCGGCACGGAGATCCACGAGGCCCTGTGCGGCAGGGTCGCCGACGACACCCCGATCACGATCGAGGTCGAGGGCACGATCGACCACGGCAACACGACCAAGGTCTCGGGGGACAGCTGCAACACGGCCGAGGACACGATCGAGCTCAAGGAGGTCAGCAACGTCACGATCGTGGGCGTCGGCTCCGGCGCCACGTTCGACCAGCTCGGGATCCACCTGCGCTCGGCCAGCAACGTCATCATCCAGAACGTCACGGTCAAGAACGTCAAGAAGTCCGGCTCCCCCACCTCGAACGGCGGCGACGCCATCGGGATGGAGTCCGGGGTGTCGAACGTCTGGGTGGACCACGTGACGCTCGAGGCGTCCGGCGGCGAGTCCGAGGGGTACGACGGGCTCTTCGACATGAAGGGTGACACGACCTACGTGACGCTCTCCTACAGCGTCCTGCGCAACTCCGGGCGCGGCGGCCTCGTCGGCTCGGGCGACAGCGACCTGGACAACGGCCCGGTCACCTACCACCACAACCTCTACGAGAACATCGACTCGCGCCTGCCCCTGCTGCGCGGCGCGACGGCGCACATCTACAACAACCACTACGTCGGCATCCACGAGTCCGGCATCAACGCCCGCGCCGGCGGCGAGGCCAAGGTCGACAACAACTACTTCCAGGACTCGAAGGACGTGCTCGGCACGTTCTACACCGACCTGCCGGGCTACTGGCAGGTGTCCGGCAACACGTTCGACAACGTGACCTGGTCCGAGCCGGGTGAGGACAACAACCCCGCCGGCCCCGACCCGGAGTCCACGACGACGGTCGGCATCCCGTACGACTACTCGCTCGACGACGCGGCCTGCGTGCCCGACGTCGTCGCCGCGACGGCGGGGGCCGGCACCGGGCTGAAGGTCTCCGACGGCTCGTGCGACGCGCAGGAGCCGGCGCCGACCGACGACCCGACGACCACCCCGACCCACGAGCCCACGACCGACCCGACGGACGCGCCGACCGACGCGCCCGCACCGGCCGAGGGCGCGATCTACGCGGCGCCCGACGGCACGGACGACGCGGCCGGCAGCGAGGCCGACCCGACGACGCTCCCGGCGGCGATCGCCCAGGTGGAGCCGGGCGGGCAGATCTTCCTGCGCGGCGGCCGGTACGACCTGGCGGAGACCGTGACGATCGAGCCGGGCAACGACGGCACGCCGTCGGCCCGCACGCTGCTGTCGGCGTACCCGGGCGAGACGCCCGTGCTCGACTTCTCCGCGCAGGCCGAGGACCCCGCGAACCGCGGCCTCGCCATCGGCGGCGACTACTGGCACGTGTACGGGATCGTCGTGCAGCACGCGGGTGACAACGGCATCCTGCTCGGCGGCAGCGACAACGTCGTCGAGCGCACCGTGACCGCCTTCAACCGCGACACGGGCCTGCAGCTGTCGCGGCTCGTGGCCGGCGCGCCGGAGGAGGACTGGCCGGCGAACAACCTGATCCTCAGCGCCGAGTCGCACGACAACGCGGACTCGGACGGCGAGGACGCGGACGGCTTCGCCGCCAAGCTCACCTCAGGGCCGGGCAACGTGTTCCGGTACGCGGTGTCCCACCACAACATCGACGACGGCTGGGACCTGTACACCAAGGACGACACCGGCCCGATCGGCGCGGTGACCATCGAGGACTCGCTGTCCTATGAGAACGGCACGCTGTCGGACGGCTCGCAGGCGGGCAGCGGCGACCGCAACGGCTACAAGCTGGGCGGCGAGGACATCGGCGTGGACCACGTGGTCACGGGCAGCATCGCGTACCACAACGGGAAGCACGGGTTCACGTACAACAGCAACCCGGGCTCGATGACGATCGCCGACAACGTGAGCATCGGCAACGAGGAGCGGAACTTCAACTTCGACGCGGGCAGCCACGCGTTCAGCGGCAACGTCTCGTGCGACAGCGGTTCCACCGACCGGATCGTCGGCGACGACGACGGCACGAACCAGTTCTGGTCGGGCGAGAACGGCGCCGCGTGCGACGCCTACGCCGGCGACCTCGACTGGTCCTTCGCGGACGACGGCGCCCTGGAGGTGACGTTCGGGTGAGCTGACGCCGCCGCGCGGCGCCCTGGGACCCGGCCGGCCCGTCGACCCCTCCGACGGGCCGGCCGGCCCGTGCCCGGGGCGCCGGCGGCGGGCGTCCGCCCCGCGCGCACCCGTGGCATCCTGGCCACGTTCCCGACCGTCGAGCCCAGGAGACCGCATGACCAGTCCGTCGTTCGTCCCCGCCGACGAGGTGCGGCGCCGCGTCGGGCCGGACGACGCCCGCCGCCTGGTCGAGCGGGCGCTGCGCGACGGCTTCGACCCGGCCGACGACCCGGCGCGGTCGTCGGTGGCCGCCGGCGGCGGGCACCTGCTGCTCATGCCGTCGGTGCTGGGCGACTGGGCCGGCGTCAAGGTCGCGTCGGTGGCGCCGGACAACCCCGCGCGCGGTCTGCCGCGCATCCAGGCGACGTACCTGCTGCTCGACGCGGCCACGCTGACCCCGCGGCTGCTGATCGACGGGTCGGCCCTCACCGAGCTGCGCACCCCCGCCACCTCGGCGGTCGCCGCCGACCACCTGGCCGCGCCGGACGCCCGCCGGCTCGTCGTCTTCGGCGCCGGGCCCCAGGCGGTCGAGCACGCCGTGGCGATGGCGGCGGTGCGCGACCTCGACGACGTCGCGCTCGTCGGCCGCGACCCGGGACGCCTGGTCGGCGCCGTCGGGGCGCTCGGGGGGCGCGGCCTCCCGGCCCGCGCGGGGACGCGCGAGGACGTCGCCGACGCCGACGTCGTGGTGTGCGCGACGTCGGCCGGTGAGCCGCTGTTCGACGGCGCGCTCGTGCGCGACGGCGCGTGCGTGGTCGCGATCGGCTCGCACGAGCCCGACCGCCGCGAGCTCGACGCCGGGCTCATGGGCCGGGCGCTCGTCGTGGTGGAGGACCGCGCGACCGCGATGCGCGAGTGCGGCGACGTCGTGCTCGCCGTCGAGGAGGGCGCGCTCCGCCCGGACGACCTCGTGCCCCTGGCGGACGTCGTGCGCGGCCGGGCCCGGGCGACGGACCGGCCGAACGTCTTCAAGGGCTCCGGCATGTCGTGGCAGGACCTCGCGGTCGCGGTGGGCGTCGCGGAGGCGGGCGCGGCCTGACGCGGGCCGCCGTCGCTCGGCCGAGGCCCCGTTGCCCGGCCGTGGCGCGATTGCTCAGCCGAGGCCGAAGAAGGCCGCGGCCTCGGCGAGCACCTCCCCGGCGCGCTCGGTGCCCACGAACCCGTGCTCGGCGCCCGGCAGCTCGAGCAGCCGGCAGGGCACGCCGTCGCGGCGGCACGACGCCGCGAGCCCGCGCGCCTCGGGGAGCAGCGAGTCCAGCGCGCCGACGGCGACGACCGTCGGGGGCAGCCCGGCGGCGGACCGGTGCAGCCGGGGCGCTTCGGCCGGCTCGACGCGGGTCCAGGCGCGCATCGCGTACTCCGACAGCTCGCGGCCCGGGCCGCCCGGGAGCGCGTCGTCGTAGGTCTCGAGGGAGAGGTCGAGGTTCGGGTTGGTGAGCAGCAGCCCCGCCAGGTCCCGGTCCGTGCGCGCCGCGGCGGCGGTCGCGACGGCGCCGCCCGCCGAGTCGCCGTCGAGGTACAGCCGGTCGAACCCCTCGCCGGCGAGGGCCTCGACGGCGGCGAGCGCGTCCGCGACGGACTCGTCCAGCGTCGCCTCCGGCGCGAGCCGGTAGTCCACGGACAGCACGACGACGCCCAGCGTCCCGGCCGCCCGCCGGCACCAGCCGTCCTGCAGCTCGACGTCGCCGAACAGCCCGAACCCGCCGTGCAGGAACACCGCCGCGGTGCCCGGGTGCCGCCGGTCGGGCGTGTACCGCCGCGTCGCGACGCCGCCGTGCACCTCGTCCTCCACCGACCCGGCGAACGGGCGGCGCGGGCGGGCCAGGGCGCGCTCGCGCGCGCCGCGGCGCAGCGAGGCGACGTCGGGCGTTCCGGTCACGGGACGATCCGCAGCTCGGCCATGTCCACCACCGGCTCGTAGCCCAGGCGCGCGTACACAGCGTTCGACACGGGGTTCTCCAGGTCCGTGAACAGGCAGACGCGGTGGCCCGCGTCGCGCAGCAGCGCGGACACGTGGGTCACCAGCGCGCCGGCGAAGCCTCGGCCGCGATGCTCAGCCGGGGTGAACACGGGCCCGATGCGCGCCACCCCGAGCGCCGGTCCCACGTACCCCACCAGCGAGACCGGCTCGCCGTCGGCCTCCCACCACCAGAGCTGGTCCGCCGCGACCCGCCGCTCGATGGGGTCGAGCGGGAGCGCGGGGACCGCCGAGGGGCCGTCGCGCCCCGCCTGCCGGTCGGCGTCCGTCGCGAACCGGCCGAACCAGCGGTGCGCCAGCTCCGCCTCGTCGGCGGCGACGAGCCGCGGGGCGCCCCGGGGCGTGCGGGGCGGGGTCAGGGTGCCGAGCTCGAACAGGCGCGATGGCCGGGCCACCACCACGATGCCGCCGGTGCGCTCCCGGACGCGATCCACGAAGGCCCGGGCCGGGACCTGGGCGCCGTTGGCGGCCTCGACGACCTCGCCGCGCGCCAGCAACAGGTCGGCGAGGGACTCCGCGAGGGGCGGCTCCATGGGCATGAGGTGGGCCTGGTGCGGTGGGGCCGGAGCCGTCCGCATCGCGATGCCCTCGATCTCGCCGGTGGCGTCGCGGGCGACCGCGAACCAGCACGGGTGGTCGGGGGCGGGCACGCCCTGAACGGCGTGCGACGCCAGTCGCCGGGCGGTGTTCGCCACGACGGTCGCCCGGACGGGCTGCTCGGCGAGCACTCCGGCGACGGCGTCGAGGAAGGCCTGGGGGTCCTCGGTGATCTCCCAGGTCGCGAGGGTCGGGTCGTCCATCCGCGCACGCTAGCCGAGCCCGCGGACGGGGCGCACCGGAAATGGTGGCCCGACGTGCCCGCCTCCCACGTGCCTTCCTCCGGCGACCGGTGCTCGGGCGGCCCGTGCTCAGGCGACGACGCGGGCCAGGCGGCGCACGGTGAGGCCGAGCAGCACGAGCCCCGCGGCCAGCAGCGCCAGCGACCCGCCGCCGAACCCGGTCTGCGGCAGCTCCGGCTGCTGCGGCGCCGGGGTGGTGGGCCGCACCGTGTTGGTGAGCGTGAGGGCGTTGAGCCGCTCGTCGTCCGCGTGGATCACCACCCAGCCGTCGGCGTCGGGCTCCAGCTCCTGCCCGCCGATCGTCCAGCGCGGCGTCTCCCACGTGGCCCCGTCGATGCCGGGCGGGTCGACCTCCCGGAGCGCGATCGTGGTGCCGAGCGGGACCTCGTCGGCCACGTACGGCTCGCCGAGCACGAGGGCGCCCTCCTGCACGGGGCCGTCGTCGACGCGGTACTCGACGGGGAACCGCGTGCCGTCCGGCACGCCGTTCCCGTCGACGAGCTTCTCCACCCGCACCGTCGTGGTGGGCACGGCGGAGTTGGTCACGGTGAAGGCCGCCGTCGTGGTGCCCTCGTCGATGGTCAGGCTGCTGCCCGGCGACCAGGTGGGCACCGCCCAGGTCCAGCCCGCCGGCAGCAGGTCGTCCGACGGTGCCTGCTCGGTGACGCGCACGGTGGTGCCGACCGGGAAGTCGCGGTCCGGGCCCACGGCCGTCCCGTCGGTCGGCGCCTGGATCACGCCGTCCGTCGTGCTGCCGTCCGGCAGGGTGGCGGACCAGTCGACCTCGATCGTCTCCGCGCTCACGTCGCCCGGGTCGGCGCCCTCGAGGTCCTTGGAGACCTCGAAGGTGCCGTGCTCCACGGTGGCCTCGTTGGTGACGCTGACCTGCGCCGTCCCGCCGTCGTCCACGGTGATCTCCGACGGCGTGATCGTCGGGGTGCCCCAGTCCCAGCCAGGCAGGTCGGGCAGGTCCGCCTCGTCGAAGGTGACCGTGGTGCCCGCCGGGAAGTCGAGCGGGTCGCCGGAGGCGTCGGTCGGGGCGACGGGCTCGCCGTCCGGCGCGAGGGTGGTGGACCCGCTGGTCGTGGTCCCGTCGACGTACGTCGCGGTCCACCCCACCGTGAACTCGAGGCCCGCGGGCACGTCCTCCGCGGCGGGGCCGTCGAGGTCCTTGGCCAGGGTGAACGACCCGGTGGGCACGTGGCCCACGTTCGTCACCTCGAGCGCGACGGTCTGCCCGTCGACCAGCTCGAGGGGGAAGAAGCCGTCCGCGTCCGGGTCGGCGAGCGGCTCGCCGTCCACCGTGAGCACCGGGTCCTCCCAGACGATGCCGTCGGCGCCGGTCGGGGCCGGCTCGCGCACCCACACCGTGGACCCGGCCGGGACGGGTTCGCCGTCCGGGAGCGTGTCGACCGTCACCGGTTCGCCGGCGGCGATCTCGACGGTCCCGGACTCGCGGGGCCCGCCCGGCGGGTCGAACGTGTACTCGAGCGAGAACTGCGGTGCCGGGTCCACGGGGCCGTCGAGGTCGAGCACCTTGACCACGGTGAACGCGGTCGGCGCCTCCACGGGGACCAGCATGTTGGTGAGGTCGACGGCCACGACCTGGTCGGCGCGGTCGATCGTGATCGTGCTCCCGGGGCTCCACGAGGGCTCGCCCCACGCGAAGCCCGGGGGCGGCGTGCCGGTCGCGGGCTCGTCGAGCGTGACCTCCGTCCCGACCGGGAACGTCACCGGGTCGCCGTCGCCGTCCACCGGGCCGGCCGGGGCGAACGTGCCGTCCCCGCCCGCGACGACGTCGATGGTGCCCGTGCTCTCGTCGCCGTCCGGGTCGACGGCGGTCCATCCCACCGTGACGGTGGTGCCCTCGGGCACCACCACCGGCTCGTCGGTGCCGTCCGTGACGGTCTTGGTGACCTCGAACGTGCCCTCGGTGCGCTCGGCCGTGTTCGTCACGGTGGCGCTCACGACGGCGTCGCCGTCGGCGGTGATCGTCACCGGGTCCGGGGACACCGCCGGTGCGCCCCACTCCCATCCCGGTACGTCGTCGGGCGGCTGCTCGTCGAACGTGACGACGGTGCCCACCGGGAACGTGGTCGTCGTGCCGTCCACGGACGTCGGGCGCACCGGAGCGCCGGCGGCGGGGAGCTCGAGCGTCCCCGTGCCGAGCACCTCCCCGTCGGGCGACGTCGCGGTCCAGTCGACGGGGAACGTGGTGCCGTCGGGCAGGTCGCCCGCGGCGATCCCGTCGAGCGCCTTGGAGACCTCGAAGGTGCCCCGCGGCTCGCCGCACGGGACGGTGCTCGCGAAGAGGAACGAGTGCACCTCGCCGCCCAGCAGGGTGACGTCGCGGCCGATCACCTGGCCGTCGAGCGGCGCGGCGTTCACGGTGACGTCGGCGAACGGTGCGTAGATCGAGCCGTCGACGCGCTCGCCGGGCTGGGCCACCGTCACATCGCCCGTCACGGCGGACAGGTCCCACAGCACGTACGGCGAGTACTGGCCCTGCGGGTCGATCCGCAGGCCCTCGACGTCGGTCGTGCCCGCCGGCACGCGGATGATCAGGGGGTTCTGCCGGCCGGGGACGGCGCCGCCCGCGGAGAACTGGAGCAGGTGCGCGCCGGCGACGAGCTCGTACGGCACCACGTTGGGCCGGTCGGCGGCCAGCGGCGAGAGCACCTTGCGGTCGCCGTCGTCCTCGGCGACCGTCACGTGGTGCGCGTCGTGGCCGTCCGGGTCGGTGAGGGTCGCGAGGCACTCGGCGCTCTCGCCGGTCGTCGCGTCCTGGTCCGCCTGCACGTACCCGGCGACGACGTCCTGGGTGTCGCCCGTCCGCTCGGTGAAGATCGAGGTGTTGCTCCCCGTGGGCGGCTCGGCGTCCGCGGGGTACCGCTGCGCGGTCGCGTCGATGAGGGGCGGAGCGGACCCGGGCTGCGACACCCGCACCCAGTCCTCGCCGCGGGCGGACGTCTCGTACGGCCCGAGGTCGCGGTCCACCATCTTCAGCGCGCCGACGTTCTCGGGCGTCGTGGCCCCCGCGCTGGTGATGTTCACCTGGCCGACGTTCGTCGTCGTGTCCGGGTCGTACCGGCCGACGAGGAGGCGCGTCGGGTCGCCGTCGACCGTCGGGATCGTGTAGTCGGCGGTGCCGGCGGCCACGTGGATGACGGCCCACTGCGCCGTGTCCGTCACGGTGAGGTTCCGGCCGGCCGCGAGGGACCCCTCGAGCTCCTGGTTGCCCACCGAGGCGTCGCGCTGCGCGTACACGGTGAAGCCGCCCGCGGACGTGAACGGGTTGACGTTCCCCTCGGCCTGCGCCGCGGCGGGCGGCGCGGTCGCCGTCTGCGCGCTCAGCCCGACCAGCCCGCCGAGGGCGAGGACCGCGGCCACGAGGCCGCTCGTCGTCCGACGTCCTGTCGCCCTGCCCGTCCACCCCATCTGTCGCAGCCCCCCGGTGCGTCGTCGTGCCCAGCCGGCGCCACTCTAGGGGCGGGGTCGTCGGGCCGCCGGGTGGTCACGCTCCCATGTCCGGCGCGGCGTCCGGTCGCGTCTGAACACCGCGCGAACGCTCGGCGAACATCTCCTCCCACGGCCGGGAGCGGGCCCGGGCCGTGGCCATACTTCGGCTGTGCACGACGAGATCGCCCGCCTGGCCCGCCACGTCGCCCCGCGCGGGGCGACGCGCGCCGGCTCGGTCGCCGAGCTGGCGCAGCCGGTGCTGGTGGTGGGCTCCACGATGCCCGTCGGGCAGCTCGAGGTGGTCTTCCGGCGGCCCGAGGTCGGGTGCGTCGCGGTGCAGGACGACGCGGCTCCCGCCCGCACCGGCATCGTCACCCGCGCGGGCCTCGCGGCGGCGCTCACCGGCCGCCTCGGGTACGGGCGCGCGGTCCTGGAGCGCCGCCCGACCGGCGCGGTCGCCGACTGGTCGCCCCTGGTCGTGGCGCCGGGGACGCCGGTCGCGGACGTCGCGACCCTCGCGATGACCCGGTCGGCGGAGCGGCGGTACGACGACGTGCTCGTGAGCGGGCCGACGTCCTGGGGCGCCGCGAGCGCCGCCGACGTCATGCGCGCCGTCGTCGCCGAGCTCGCCGCGCGGTCCACCCGCGACCCGCTCACCCGCCTGCCCGGCCGATCGACGACCTGGTACTCCCTGGCGCACCGGTGCTCCCTCGTGCGCGGCGGGGCGACCCGCGTCGTGCTCGTGCTGCTCGACGTGCGGGGCACCGGGACGATCAACGCCGACCACGGGCAGGACGTCGGCGACGCCGTGCTCGCCGAGCTGGCGTCGCGCCTCGAGGCCGCGCTGCCCGCCGGGTGCGAGGCCGGGCGGGTGGACGGCGACGGGTTCGCCGTCCTCGCGACGCTGCCCGCGATGGACGACCTCCGGGCCGCCGCGTCCGCCGAGGCGCTGCGGCAGCACCTGCTCGCGCGGCTCGCGGAGCCGTCGGGCGGGTTCGAGCCCGCGCTCTGGCCCGACCTGCACTCGGCGGCCGCGTGGTCGGTGGCCGGCGCGGCCGACGCCGACGAGCTCGTCACCCAGGCGGAGCGGAGGCTGCTGCGCGAGCGCCGCGCGGCCGTGCTCGTCTGAGGGCTCCGGGCCGGGCTTCGTCTCGGGCGCCGGGGCGGCGACCGGCCCCGGACAGCAAGAAGCCCGCGGGCTGGAGGGCGAACCTCCTGCCGTGCTGGACGAGGGCACGGCACCCGCGGGATCCGGTGGTCGCGAGAAGCTCGCTACCCGTCCCGTGCGCCGACGGTCCGACGATCTGGTCGTCGGGCCGACAGCGCGAAACGCTCAAGGGCGCACGCGACTAGCGCGCGACCACCTCATGGGTCCGAAGAGTCTGCACTGGTCGGATCACCTCCCTTCTCATGTGCCGACGACGCTACGCCCGCACCTCGGGGGAGGCCAAGGGTTTTCCTCAGGGTGAACTTTCCGGGTGAGATCTCGGGGCGGACGAGGGCGTGGTCACGCCCGCCGCAGGTGGGCCCACTCGCCGGGGTAGTCGTCCAGCCACTGCGCCAGGGAGCGCGCGGGCCGGCCCACGAGCCGTCCGACGTCGTCGGAGACGCGGTCCAGCTTGCCCGCCGCGATCGCGGTGTACGACGTGACCCACCCGGCGACCTCGAACTCCGCGGCCCCGTACCCGGCGCGGGAGGCGTACGCCTCCTCCTCGGTCTCCGGGTGGTACGTGATGTCGCGGCCCGCGGCGCGGCCGAGCGTGGCCGCCACCTCGTCGAGCGTCAGGGCCTGCGGCCCGGTGACCTCGTAGGTCGCGCCGTCGTGCCGCGCGGGCCGCTCGTCGAGGATCACGGCGGTCGCGACGTCCGCCACGTCGTCGTGCGACACCGCCGCGACCCGGCCGTCGCCCGCCGGGCCGCGGATGACGCCGTCCCGCCCGACGAACGTGCTCAGCGCGTGGAAGTAGAGGTTGTCGCGCAGCACCGTCCAGCGCAGGCCGGTGCGCGACCCGACCTCGGCCAGGTGCTGCTCGGTGTGCCAGTGGTCGCGGGCGAAGGTGAACACCGCGTCGCGGGCCGCGCCCGCGAACGACGTGTAGACCAGACGCTCGACGCCGGCCGCCGCCGCGGCGTCGATCATCGCCGTGTGCTCGGCGACGCGGTCCGTGGCCTCCCGGCCGCTCACCAGGAACACCGTGCGCACGCCCCGGAACGCCGCCCGCATCGCGTCGCCGTCGTGGTACCCGTCGGCGACGGCGACCTGGCACTCCGGCAGCGCCCGCCCGTCGCTCAGCCGCGGCGCCCGCGCCGGGTCCCGCACGATCAGCCGCTGTCGCGCGCCCTCCGCCGCGAGTCGGAACGCCAGCCGCGACCCGAGCCGCCCGCTGGCCCCGGTGACCGCGACCAGCCCGTCCGCCGCCCATCTCGCCATGGCACACGGTAGGCACGAAACCCGCGCCCGGGCCCGGCGAGAGGCGAGAATGACCCGGTGACCGCCACCCCGTACCGCGTGATGACCGTCTGCACCGGCAACATCTGCCGCTCCCCCATGGCCGAGATCGTGCTGCGCGACCGGCTCGAGTCCGCCGGGCTCGGTGACCGCGTGGAGGTCGCCTCGTCCGGCGTGAGCGACGAGGAGCACGGCAACCCCGTGGACCGCCGCGCCCGCGCGGCGCTCGCGGCCCACGGCTACCCGACGGGCGACGGCCACCGCGCCCGCCAGGTGACCGCCCACGACCTGGCCACGCACGACCTGCTGCTGCCCATGACCGCCCAGCACGCGCGCCGCCTGCGCCGCCTGGCGGACGGCGCCGCCGGCCCGACGCCGGGCGGGCTCGCCGAGATCCGCCTGTACCGGTCGTTCGACCCGGACGCCCCGGTCGTCGAGCCCGGTGGCGACGAGCACGTGCTCGACGTCGAGGACCCCTGGTACGGCGACGACGCGGGGTTCGAGACCTGCCTGGCCGAGATCGAGGCCGCCGCCGACGGCGTCGTCGAGCACGTGCGGGCCCGCCTGGCCGCGCGGGAGCAGGTCGGCTGACCGGTCCCGAGGACAGGGCCGGGCGCGGCGGGATGGAAGGATCCGAGGATGACGACGAACCCCCCGGAGACGATCACCGTGCGCCGCGCCCGAGCCGAGGAGTGGCGCGAGACCCGGGAGCTGCGCCTGGCGGCGCTGCTGGACCCGGCGGCGCCGGTGGCGTTCCTCGAGACGCACGAGGCGGCCGGGTCGCGGCCGGACGCGTTCTGGCAGGACCGCGCGCGGAACGCGGCGACGAGCGACGTCGTGTGCGCGTTCGTCGCCGTCGACGCGGCCGGGCGCTGGGTGGGCACGACGACGGGGCTCGTCGAGGAGCCGGGGGCGACGGACGTGCTCGGCGGGCCGGTGGAGCGGCGGCAGGTGCACCTGGTCGGCGTGTTCGTGCGGCCCGAGCACCGCGGCGCGGGCCTGCTGGGCGAGCTGTTCGACGGCGTGCAGGAGTGGGCGCGCGGCCAGGGGGTCGAGCGGGCACGGCTGTGCGTGCACGTGGACAACCCGCGCGCGCAGGCCGCCTACCGCAAGCTGGGGTTCGCGCCGTCGGGCGCGACGTTCATGCTCGAGGCGGGCCAGGAGCTGGAGCTGGTGCGGGCGCTGTGACGCCGCGCTCGTCCGCGTGCCGGGCGGGCCGGCGCTCGCGGCGGCGGAACGTGCGACGCCACCACGCCCCGACGCCCGACGGCGCGGGCTCCTCGGTCGCCGGCCGCGGCCCGACGTAGGCGCCGAACCAGCGGGAGATCTCGCGCCAGACCGCCTCGCGGACGTCGGGCGCGGACAGGGTGACGTCGTGCAGCGCGCCGTCGAGGCGCACGAGGGTGACGAGGCTGCCCAGCGACGGCACCCGCCGCGCGACCCCGCCGACCTCGAGCACCGAGTCGGTGCTCAGCATCTCCGGGCTCCACCGCACGGGCGCCGTCGACCGCGCCGACAGCAGCACGAGCACGGGCACGTCGATGCCCAGCCCCCGCGACACCCGCTCCTGGCCCTGGAAGATCGCGGACAGCCAGGCGGGGGTGGTGCGCCACCCCATGTCGGGGCGCCAGGCGGGGTCGATCTCCCACGCCCCGTCGTAGCGGTTGGAGACGCTGCGCACGTAGTACCCGAGGTCCACGTTCATCAGGTGGCTGCGCGGGGCGAGCGCGGCCTGGGCGCGCAGGCCGGGCTCGAGCATCCACCGCCCCACGCTGCGCGTCTGGAACTCCAGCCACGGGCTGTTGAGCACGAGGGCGGCGGCGCGGCCGGGCTTGTGCGCCACCCACAGGCTGAGCACGAGCCCGCCGGTGGAGTGGCCCATGAGCACCAGGCGGCGGTCCGTCGCCGCGCCAGGCCCGTGCCCGAGGGCGGCCAGCGCCGCCTCGACGTCCTCGTCGTACGTCTCGAGCGCCGTGACGAACCCCGGCGTCTGGTGCTCGCGCAGGCTGCGCCCGTACTTGCGCAGGTCGAGGGCGTAGAAGCGCGCCCCCAGGCGCTCCCAGAACGCCGCGAGGTGGGTCTGGAAGAAGTAGTCCGTCCAGCCGTGCACGTACAGCACGTCGATGCCGGCGTCGGCGGCGGCGCCGGGGCCCCGGCCGTCGCCCGTGCCCGGCTCGGGCGCCCTGCGCACCAGCGTCGCGACGACCTCGCCCTCGAAGTCCGGCTCCAGGTGCAGCGTGCGCTGCTCGAAGCCGGGCAGCACGTCGGGCGCCCAGGCGCCGCGAGCGGCGCCCCCTGCCCCGGGGACGCCGCTCGCGGTGCTGGTGCCGGCCTGGTCCACGCCCCGAACGTAAGGAACGCGGCGCGGCGGCGCGACCGGACGGTCGCTACACGACCAGCCAGAGCAGCCAGGTGAAGAGCAGGCCGAGGACGGCGATGAGCGTCTCCATCACGGTCCACGTCTTCAGGGTCTGGCCGATGGTCATGCCGAAGTACTCCTTGACCAGCCAGAACCCCGCGTCGTTCACGTGCGACAGGATGAGCGACCCGGCGCCGATGGCGAGCACGACGAGCGCGAGGTGCGTCGGCGTCAGGCCGGTGGCGAGCGGTGCGACGATCCCCGACGCGGTGACGATCGCGACCGTGGCCGACCCGGTGGCGATGCGCACCAGGACGGCGATCAGCCAGCCGAGCAGCAGCACGGACAGGCTCATCGCCACGGCCGCCTTGCCGATCGCGATGCCGGTGCCGCCCTCGACGAGCACGGCCTTGAACCCGCCGCCGGCCCCGACGATCATCGTGGCGCTCGCGATGGGCTTGAGGCTGTCCGTCATCTTGACCGTCAGCGTGGACGGCGAGAAGCCGACGCTCGTGCCGAACGTGACCATCGCGAGGAGCACGGCGATGAGCAGGGCCACCAGGGGCTCGCCGATGAACGTCACGAACGGGAAGAACCACGCGTCCGGGCTGGCCCACACGTCGACGCCGGCGCGCAGCAGCATGAGGACCACGGGGCTGAGGATCGTCACGAGCGTGAGCGTGAAGGTGGGGTTGCGCGTCTTGACGGTGCCTGGCTCGCGGTCGCCGCCGGCACCCCCGCCGGTGTCCTCGGCGACGATGCCGCCGCCGCCGCCCTGCGCGCCGATCGGCACCAGCTTCGCGGCGAACCGGCCCCACACCGGGCCGGCGATGATCACCGTGGGGACCGCGATGAGCAGGCCGAGGGCCATGGTGACGCCGACGTCGGCGCCGAGGTTGCCGATGGCGGCGAGCGGGCCGGGGTGCGGGGGCACGAAGCCGTGCAGCACCGACAGGCCGGCCAGCGCCGGCATGGCCAGCAGCATCGCGGGGAGGCCGGAGCGGCGCACCGCGAGCATGATCACGGGGATCAGCAGCACGAGCCCGACCTCGAAGAACATCGGGATGCCGATGAGGAAGGCGATCAGCGCCATCCGCCACGGCAGGCTGCCCGTGCCACCCCGGAGGATCTTGTCGACGATCTCGTCGGCTCCCCCGGAGTCGGCCAGCAGCTTGCCGAGCATCGCGCCCAGCACCACCAGCACGCCGACGGTGCCCAGCACGTCGCCGACGCCGGTCTCGAACACCCCGGCGACGTCGCCGAGCGGGATGCCGGAGCCGATCGCCACGAACAGCGACCCGAGGGTCAGGGCGAGGAATCCGTGCATCTTGAGCAGCGTGATGAGCAGCACGACGATGGCGATGCCGATGGCGGTGACCACCAGCACCTGCGTGTCGTGGCTGTCCCACGGCTGGTTGATCAGGGCGAGGGTGTCGTCGTCCCCGGCTGCCTGCAGCAGTGATCGCATCGGGGTTGTCTCCTGTCTCCGCGGCCGTCATGCGTCGTCACGGCCGCGGGGGTTCAGCGGGTGCCCTCGTCCGTGCGCCGCAGCGCGCGACCGGGGAGGGCGTCGGTGCGGGCGCCGTCGTCGATGACGGCGGCGCCGTCGACCAGGACCAGGTCGATGCCCGCCGCCTGCTGGCGCGGGTCCTCGAACGTGGCGGTGTCCTGGACGGTGTCGGGGTCGAGCAGCACGAGGTCCGCGGCGTAGCCGGGGCGGACCAGGCCGCGGCCCGTCAGCTTCAGCCGGGCCGCGGGGCGGCCCGTGAGGTGGTGCACGCAGTCCTCGAGGGTGAGGACGCCGAGCTGGCGCACGTACCGCGCGAGGTAGCGCGGGAACGTGCCCCACGCGCGCGGGTGCGGGCGGCCGCCCACGAGGATGGCGTCCGAGCCGCCGCAGTGCACGCGGTGGCGCATGATCGCGCGCACGTTCTCCTCGTGCCCCACGTGCTGCAGGATCGTGGTGCCCAGCCGGTCGGCGACCAGCTGCTCCACGAACACGTCGCCGGGCGCGCGGCCCTCGTCGCGGGCGATCGCCTCGACAGTGCGGCCCACGCGGCTCTCGAGGGCGGGGTTCTGCACCCCGCTGATCTCGATGGTGTCCCACTCGGCGACGCAGCCGTGGCAGCCGTCGGTGCCGACGTGCTCCACCTCGTGCAGGATCCGCGCGCGGTCCGCCGGGTCGGCGAGCCGCGCCAGCAGCGCGTCCGGCCCGCCGGAGAACGACCAGCTCGGCAGGACGGCGCTGAGCGTCGTCGAGCCCGGCAGGTACGGGTACGTGTCCAGCGTGACGTCGACACCGTCGTCCAGCGCCCGGTCGACGAGGGCGAGGAAGTCGCCCGCGCGGCCCTGGTTGGGCGCGAAGTTCATCGTCGCGTGCGTGAGGTGCAGCGCGCAGCCCGTGGCCCGGGCCAGGTCGATCATCTCCGCGTACGCCTCGAGCGCGCCCTTGCCGTACGACCGGGTGTGCGGGCTGTAGTAGCCGCCGTGCGCGGTGACGACGCGCAGCAGCGCGGCGAGCTCGTCGTCGTCGGCGTACATGCCGGGCGTGTACGTGAGGCCGCTGCTCATCCCCAGCGCGCCCTCGCGCATCCCCTGGGCCAGCAGCTCGGCCATCCGCGCGACCTCCGCGGGCGTGGCCGGGCGCTCGTCCGGCCCGACGACGAGGTGGCGCAGCGTGCCCTGCGGCACGAGGTACGCGGCATGGCACGCGATCCCGCGGTCGAGCCGGTCCAGGTAGCCGGCCACCGACTCCCAGTCCCAGTCGAAGCCGGGCGGGTCGTCGTTCCAGCCCGCGATCTGGGCGCGGATCGCGGTGCGGGTGCGCTCGTCGACCGGCGCGAAGGACAGCCCGTCCTGGCCCAGCACCTCGAGCGTGACGCCCTGGCTCACCTTCGCCGTGTGGTCGGGGTTCGCCAGGATCTGCACGTCGGAGTGGGCGTGCATGTCGATGAAGCCCGGGGTGAGGGCCCGGCCGCCGGCGTCGACGGTCCGGCGCGCGCCGCCGGCCCGCGCGTCGCGGCGCCCGGGGTCGACCGCGGTGACGCGGCCCTCGGCCACGGTGACGTCGGCGACGACGCCGGGCGCGCCGGTGCCGTCGAGCACCAGCGCGTCGCGGATCAGCCAGTCGGCGCTCACGCGCGCGCCCCCGCGTTCGGCACCACGCTCAGAACCACGTGCGCACGAGGTCGACGACGACCGGGTCGGCGGCGTCGGCGTCGTCGACCACCGGGACGAGCTTCCACTTGTCCAGGGCCGTGCACGGGTGCGACAGCCCCAGCCGCAGCTCGTCGCCGATCCGCACCGGTGCCTCGCCCTCCCAGCGCAGGAACCCGTGCTGGTCGTTGAGCGCGGTGACCTCGACCCCCGGCACGGGCGCGGGCGAGTCGCCCGCCGCGCCGGGGCGCCGCAGCTGGACCTCGGGCAGGCCCTCGTCGAACGGCAGGTCGCGCTTGCCGGCGTCGAACAGCGCCAGGCCCGGCTCCGGCTGCGAGGTGACCCGCACCCAGCCGTGCATGGCGGCGCGGAACCCCGGGCCGCCGGTGCGCGGCTCCTCGCCGAGCGGCGAGATGTGGCGGTAGAAGCCGTCGTCGTGCACCACGTACGCGCCGCTGCGCAGCACGACGCGGGCGCCCGTCGCGACCAGCGGCGAGAGCACCTCGTCGACGACGTCGAAGTAGGCGCTGCCGCCCGCGGACACCACGGGCGCGTCGACCTCGTAGCGGCCGTCGGCGGCGAGGCGCTCGTGCACCTCGACCATGTCGCGCAGGTACCCGCGCACCACGTCGCGGCTGTGGGCGTCGGAGTCGTGGGCGAGCGCGCCCTCGTACCCGGCGACGCCGGCGAGGCGCAGGTGCGGCGACGCGGCGACGCGCTCGGCGACCGCCAGCGCGGTCTCCAGGTCGCGGGCGCCGGTGCGGCCGCCGGTGCCGCCGCGCTCCACGAGCACGTCGAGCGGCGGGCGGGAGCCGGACGCGGCCACGTGCGCCGCGAGCGCGTCGTGCATGAGGTCGACGGTGGCCACCGCGTCCGCCCAGACGAGCACCCGCAGGGTGCGGTCGGCGGCGAGCTCGTCCGCGATCCAGCGCAGCGCGAGCGGCGAGATCACGCTGTTGGCCACCATGACGCGGCTCACCCCGAACTCGAGGGCCACCCCGAGCTGGAACGGGTTCGCGACGGTGATCGCCCACGCGCCGGCGTCGACCTGCTCGGCCCAGAGCTGCGGCGCCATCGTCGTCTTGCCGTGCGGGGCGAGGTCGAGGCCGCGCTCGGCGCACCAGTCGGCCATGACGCGAAGGTTGGTGTCGAGGGCGGACCGGGACAGGGTGAGCAGCGGGGTGGGCAGCTCGGACAGGCGGGGCCGGCGCTCGCGGACCTCGGCCACGGTGAGCCCCCACAGCTGTGGGGGGACGCCCTTGTGGCGCCAGCCGACCCGCTCGGCGTCGCGCGCGGCGACCCTCTCGCGATCGATCCGACAGGCGTCCTCGGCTCCCGTGCGGTCCATCGTCAGACCTCCTTGCTTCCCGCTCGCGTTGCACATAGCGCAACGTTCGTTGCGCAGGATGACGCACCTTGCTAACATCGCGCCGGTCGTGCCGTCAATCCGGCACGAGTTCGAGCATCGGCCCGCCGGCCCCCGACCGCGAGCCGGGCAGCGGGAAACCGGCAGGTCAGGAGGGTTCGTGAGCCAGAGCGTGGGGCGCGCGCTGCGGATCGTGGGCCAGCTCGGCCACGGGCCCCGCACCCTCGACGACCTCGCCCAGGAGCTCGGCGTCCACAAGACCACCGTGCTGCGGCTGCTGCGCGCCCTCGAGGAGGAGCGCTTCGTCCGCCGCGACGACCGGCACCGCTACTCGCTGGGCTCGCGCCTCTTCGAGCTCGGCCGCCAGGCGCTCGAGGGCCACGGCGTGCGCGACGTCGCGCTGCCCCACCTGGAGCGCCTCGGCCGCGACACCGGCGGGCAGGCCGTGCACCTCGCGGTCCTGGAGGGCGCCCGCCCGGTGTACGTCGCGAAGGTGGAGAGCACCAGCTCCGTGCGCATGTACTCCGAGCTCGGCCTCCCCGCGCCGCTGCACGCCACCGCCGTCGGCAAGGTGCTCGCGGCCGAGCTGCCCGAGGGCCGGCTCGCCCAGGTGCTCGCCGCCACCGACTTCCACCCCTTCACGCCCCGCACCCTCACCGACCCCGACGCCTACCGCGCCGAGCTGGCGCGCGTGCGCGAGCAGGGGTGGGCCGAGGACGCCGCCGAGCACGAGCCGTTCGTCAACTGCGTCGGGGCCCCGGTCCGCGACGCGTCCGGCACGGTCGTCGCGGCGGTGTCGGTCTCCGTGCCGGACGTGATCCTCGACCTCGACGGCGTCCGCGACCTCGTGCCGCTGCTGCGCGCGACGGCCGCCGCCGTCGAGGCCGACTGGGCGGGGCGCGACCTGCCCCGCACCGCACCACCCACCGAAAGGACCCCAGCATGACCGCGCAGACCCCGAAGACCGCCGTCACCACCGACCAGGCCCCCGCCCCGGCGCACACGTTCCACCAGGGTGTGCGCGTCGGCAACCTGCTCCAGGTCTCCGGCCAGGGCCCCGTGGACCCGGCCACGAACGAGTACCTCTACCCGGGCGACGTCGCCGCGCAGACCACGCGCACGCTGCGGAACGTCGAGGCGATCGTGAAGGCCGGCGGCGGCACCCTCGCGGACGTCGTCATGCTGCGCGTGTACCTCACCACCCGCGACGACTTCGCCGCGATGAACGACGCCTACGGCGCGTTCCTCGCCGAGCGCCTCGGCCCCGACGCCGTGCTGCCGTCGCGCACCACCGTGATGGTCGGCCTGCCGCGCGAGGAGATGCTCGTCGAGATCGACGCGCTCGCCTTCGTCGAGTGACGCGCGCCCTCGCTCACCCGGCGCTCGGCGCCGGGTGGGCGAGGTCTGGGGTGGGCACGAACGCGACCGGTACCTCCGGCACGACCTCGCGGAGCCAGTCGGCGAAGAGCGCCATGCCCGCCTGCTCGGCGGGGACGTGCCCGGCCACGACCAGCCCCTTCGGCGGCCCTCCGCGCGCGCCGAGGTGCGCGGCGTCCGTCGCGTACGACGCGGTCTCCCACTCGTGCGCCTCCCCCACCACGACGACGTCCACGTCGTCGCGGCGCAGCAGCGCGCGGTTGCGGGCGAAGCCGCGGAAGCCCAGGTCGAGGCCGACGCGGCGCACGGGCTGCGCCGGGTCGCCGACGTAGCGGGCGGTGCGGGCGCCGAGCGCCGTCGCGACGTGGGTGGCCAGCGCGCCGAGCGTCGTCGGCCCGACGTCGCACAGCGACGTCCCCTCCGCGGCCGGGCCCGGGTCCAGCGCCCAGCCCAGCGCGCGGGCCGCGCCCTCGTCGACGCCGTCGGGGCGGCGGTCGTGCCAGGCGTCGTGCGCGCGCCAGACCACCAGCCCGTGCGCGGCGAGGAACGCGCGCTTCGCGGCGAGCACAGGGTCGCCCTCCGCCTCCAGGTCGTCCACCGACGCGCCCGTGTGGTCGTAGTCCAGGGGCTCGTGGGAGACGACGACGTTCGCCCCCGCCGCCGCCGCGCGCTCGAGCACCTCGAGGGTGGCCAGCGTCGTGACCGCGACGCCCCGCACCACGGTGGCCGGGTCGCCCGCGACGAGGCCGTCCACCGTCGTGGGACGGGCCGGCACCGCGAGCGCCGCGGCCGCGCGCGAGACCAGGCAGGCGGCCGTCAGGGTGGGGTCGTGCGGGCGCGCCGGCACGGGGCCGGCCGGGGTCGGCGTCGTCACGCGGCTCACGGTATCCGCCGGCGCCGACGCGCTCAGGACCGGTCCAGGAGGTCCGGCAGGCCCGTGACGTCGTCGAGCACGTGCTCCGCGCGGGGCAGGGAGTCGTCGTCGGCCTGCCGGGCGAACTTCCCCGTCCGCACCGACACCGTCCGCACGCCCGCGGCCCGGCCCATCGCGACGTCCGACGAGCGGTCGTCGCCCACCACCCACGTGCGAACCGGGTCGGGCGCGGGGTCGAGGGTGCCGAGCGCGAGCCGCAGGAACTCCGTGCTCGGCTTGCCCAGCGTGCGTGCCGTCACCTCGGCGCCGTGCTCGATCGCGGCCACGACGGACCCGGTGTCGAGGGCGGGGCGCCCGCCGCGCAGGAACCAGCGCCCGTGCTGCAGCGCCAGCAGCTCCGCGCCCGCGAGGACGGCGCGGAACGCCGCGTCCAGGGCCGGGTAGTCGAGCACGTCGTGCACGTCGCCCACCAGCACGTGGGTCGGGTCGTCCTCCGGCCCGACGACGTCGAGGCTCGCGGCGAGCTGGTCGCGCACCGCGGCCGTGGCGAGCACGTGCACCCGCGCGTCCCGGCCCTCGAGGTCCGCGACCGCCGCGTCCACCGGGGTGAACAGCTCCGCCGCGTCGAGGCCGAGGCCCAGCCCCCGCAGCATCGCGACGATCGACGCCGAGTCCTGCGAGTCGGTGTTGGTGACGAAACGGACCGCGTGGCCGGCGTCGCGCAGCGCGGCGACGGCACGGTCCGCGCCGGGCACCAGGTGGTCGCCCTCGTAGACCGTGCCCTGCAGGTCGAGCAGCACGGTGTGCCCGGTCGGGGCCGTCCGCGCGGTCACGGCCGCACCGCCGCCGGGTCGGCGTCCGGGAGGCCGACCCGCAGGCCGCCCCCGAGCAGCCGGTCGTGGACCCGCCGGGCGACGGCGTCCGGGGGCTCGTGCGTCGTGCGCCACGTCGCGGCGTCGTCGTCCGCCGCCGCGAACGCGGCGTGCATGGCGCGCGTCGTCGCCGGGTCGTCGAAGCCGTGCCCGGTGCGCGCGGCCACGCGGGCGAGGCAGACGTCGGCCGGCGGCAGCAGGACGGCGCGGTGCACGGCGGCGCCCGCCTCCCGCGCCGCCGCGGCGAGATCGCGCGCGGCGTCGGCGTGCAGGATGCCGTCGTAGACCACCCAGGCGTCCCCGCGGGCGTACTCGACGGTGGCCGCGAGCGCGGCGCGGCCCGCGCTCTCGTTCTGGGCCGCGGCCTCCGGGAGCCACGGGTCGACCCCGCCGCGTCGTCGCCGGCCGAAGAACCAGTCGGCCTCCAGCAGCACCGACCGGTCGAACCGGTCCGCGAGGGCGGCCGCCACCGCGGACTTGCCCGAGCCGGGCGGTCCCGTCACGACGACGACGTCCCCCACGGCGGCCTCAGCGGATCCCGCGGGCGCGGCGGCGCTCGCGCCACCGCTGCACCTCGCGCTCGACGTCCCGCGTGGGCGTCACGACGGGTGGCCCGCCCAGCAGCTGGCGCCGGGCGTCGATGACGCGGGCGTTGAACTCCTCGACGATCGCGCGCGCCCGGTCCTCCTCGGGCTCGCGGTCCAGCGTCTCGTCGAGCTCGGCGTCGTCGCGGCGCAGCTGCGCGGCCGGCAGCACGCCGGTGATCTGCTCCCGCTCCACGAGGTTCTTCAGCCACCAGTCCGGGTCGTGCGTGCCGCCCAGCCCGGGGATGGGCTTGCCCTCGAGCGGCAGGTTGTCGAACTCCCCGCGCCGGATCGCCTGGTCGACGACGGTGTCGACCCACAGGGCGCGGTCGTCCATGCGCTTGCGGGGCCGCGCGCCGGCGGGCCCGGCCGCGTCGCCGGTGCCGTCGTGCCCCTCGGCGGCCTGGGCGGCGTCGGCGGCGACCTCCCGGTCCACCTGGTACTGCGCGGCCCGGCGGGCCGGGTCGCTCTGGCCGTCGCGGCGGCGTCGGAACATCGGCATTCCCCTCGGGTCGGCTCGTCCCAGCCTAGGCGCGGACCGGCCGCCGCCGGGAGCCGCCGACCCGGCATGATGGCCGTATGAAGGTCTCGCGCCGCAGCCACGTGCCGCCGTTCGCCGTCATGCAGGTGCTGGCCACGGCCAACGAGCGCCGCGCCGGCGGGCACGACGTCCTCAACCTGTGCGCGGGCGAGCCGTCCACGGGGGCGTCGGACGTCGTGCGCGAGCGGGCGGCGGAGCTGCTGCGGACCGCCGACCTCGGGTACACGGAGTCGATGGGCGTGCCCGCCCTGCGCCAGGAGATCGCCGGGCACTACCGGCGCTGGTACGACGTCGAGGTGGACCCGGCGCGCATCGCCGTGACGACCGGCTCGAGCGGTGGGTTCCTGCTGGCCTTCCTCGCCGCGTTCGACGTCGGGGACCGGGTGGCGCTCGCCCGGCCGGGCTACCCGGCGTACAAGAACATCCTGGCCGCGCTCGGGTGCGAGGTGGTGGAGCTCGACTGCGGCCCGGACACCCGGTACCAGCCGACGGTCTCCCAGCTCATGGAGGCGTACTACGAGGGCGGCCTGGACGGACTGGTCGTCGCCTCCCCCGCCAACCCGACCGGCACGATGCTGCCGCCCGCCGAGCTGGCCGCTCTCGCGCGTTGGTGCGAGGAGCACGACGTCCGCCTGATCAGCGACGAGATCTACCACGGCATCGCCTACTCCGACGATGTACAGCAGGCCACCGCAGCGATGTACACGGACGGCGGGGCCGTGGTGGTGAACTCGTTCTCCAAGTACTGGGCCATGACGGGCTGGCGCCTCGGCTGGCTCGTGCTGCCGGACGAGCTGGTCGGCCCCGTGGACGCCCTCGCCGGCAACGTCGCGCTGTCGCCGCCGGCGCTGGCGCAGCACGCGGGCGTCGCGGCCTTCTCCCCCGCCGGGTACGCCGCCGCGGCCGAGAACGTCGCGCGCTACGCGGCGTCGCGCGCCGCCCTGCTCGACCGCGTCGACGAGCTCGGCTGGCGCCCCGTCGCCCCCGCCGACGGCGCGTTCTACCTGTACGGGAACGTCGCCGGCTTCCGTGACAAGGTCGGCGGCGACTCCGTGACCTACTGCCGCCGCCTGCTCGCCGAGGCCGACGTCGCCATCACCCCCGGCGCGGACTTCGACGCCGTGCACGGCGGGGACTGGGTGCGCCTGTCCTTCGCCGCCGCGCCCGACGTCGTCGCCCGCGCCGTCGACCGCATCGTCGCCTGGCACCGCACCCTCTGAGCGCGAGGTAGTCCGAATCTCCGCGAGGTAGTTCGAAGGACCGCGAGGTAGTTCGAAGCCTGCCGAGGTAGTTCGAAGGACCGCGAGGTAGTTCCCTCCGGTGCGGGTCGTGGGTGCGAAAGACGTCGTCGTGCGGGAGGCTCGCACTACCTCGCCGGGTCTCGGACTACCTCGCGGAGAATCGAACTACCTCGCGGGGACTTGAACTACCTCGGCGCAGGGCGGACTACCTCGGCGACAGGGAGGCGCGGATGATCCGGCTCGTGACGGCGAACGTGCAGCACGCGCTGGTCGACGGCCGGTACGTGGACCTCGACCGCCTCGGGGACGCGCTCGCCGGCCTCGACGCGGACGTCGTGGCGCTGCAGGAGGTGGACCACGGCCAGGCGCGCTCGGACGGCGCCGCGCAGTCGCACCGCCTCGCGACGGTGCTCGGGGCGGCGGACCACCGTTTCGTCCCCGCGATGCGCGGCCCGCTCGACCCGGCGTGGCGACGACGGCGCGCCCCCGCGACGACGGGCGACGATGACGGCGGCTCCCCTGCGCCCGCGGGGTACGGCGTCGCGCTGCTCAGCCGGCACCCCGTGCGGGCCTGGCGCCCGATGCGGCTGCCCGGGCTCAACCTGCCGGGGCTGCCGCCGCTCGGGGTGGACGAGCCGCGGGTGGCGGTGGCCGCGGCGATCGCCACCCCCGACGGCCCGCTGACCGTCGTCACGACGCACCTCTCCCGGCGCGAGCCCTGGAAGCGGGCGCAGCTGCGGCGGCTGCGGCACCGGCTGCGGCACGCGCCCCGCCCCTTGGTGCTGCTGGGCGACCTCAACACGCGCGGCAGCCTGCCGGCGCGGCGCACGGGCTGGCGGGAGCTGGCGCACGTGCCCGCCTACCCGCGCGCCCGTCCGTGGCTCCGCATCGACCACGTGCTGGCCGACGGGCCGGTGCGGGCCCTCGCCCCCGCCCGCGCGGTGGACCTCGGGGTCAGCGACCACCGCGCCGTCGTGGTCGACGTCGAGCTCGGGCGCGCCGAGGAGGGGGCACCGTGAGCGACGAGACGACCGGCGCGACGACCGACCGCCCGCGCGGCCGCCCGGAGACGGCCGAGCAGCGCTCGGACCGCAACTGGATCGAGCTGCTGCAGGAGCTGCGCGTCATGCAGACGGGCGTGCAGATACTCACGGGGTTCCTGCTGATCCTGCCGTTCCAGTCGCGCTTCGCCGACCTGGACGACTACCAGCGCACGGCCTACCTCGCGCTGGTGCTGGTGTGCATCGCGGCGACGGGCCTGCTCGTGGCGCCGGTGGCGCTGCACCGCGCCCTGTTCCGCAAGCACCTCAAGCGGTCGGTGGTCACGGGCGGGGACCGGATGGCCCGCGCGGGCCTGGTGCTCCTGGCGATCGCGCTGGCGGGGACGGCGCTGCTGGTCTTCGACGTCGTCGTGGGCCGTGTGGCCGGGATCGTCGTCGGCGCCGCGGCGGCCGTCGTGCTGCTCGGCCTGTGGGCGGTCGTGCCGGCCGTCGTGCGACGGCGGGCCTGACCGGCCCCCGGGCTCAGGCGGCGAGGTCGACGCGCCGCTGCTCGGGCAGCTCGTCCGCCACGAGCTCGTCCGCCGCGAACTCGCGCACCGGGAGCTCGTGCACCGGGGCGTCGGCGAGGACGGCGGCACCGGCCGTCGGGTCGGCGCCGCCGTCGACGACGGGCGCGTCGCGGAGGTCGCCGGTCACCTGGGCGGCGGCCAGCTGCGCGGCCGCGCGCCGCTCGGTGCGACGGGCGCGGGCCATGGTGCGCAGCGCCGCGACGCCGATGACGGCGGCGACGATGTTGGCGAAGGCCGAGGGCCAGACGCCGTTGACGGCCGCGATGAGCAGCATCACGAGCGCGCCACCGAGGTTGCACACCTGGAAGACGAGCGAGTCGGCCGACCAGCGGCCCTTGCTCACCATGCCGTAGGCGAGGACGACGGCGAGCGCGCCGACCCACCCGAGGGCAGTAATCACGGTCAGCAGGGAGATCGTCATGACGGGCACCTCCGGGTACGTCGGCACGGCACACGTGTGCCATGGCAAGGGGTGGATCTGAGGGTGTGTGGCGCCGTCCCCGAGAGCCGGGGACCGGTCGTGCCGGCCGGCGCCGTGACCATTCTGAGACACCATCTGCCTTCAGCGCAATCAAATCCTTCTCCGAGAGGTAGTTAGTATTCCTACATGGCCACAGACCCACGGAGACTTGCCTTCCTCCTTGCCGTCCACCGTGCCGGGGGTGTGCTCGCGGCAGCAGACCTTCTGCATGTCACCCCGTCCGCCGTCTCCCAGCAGATCGCCCGTTTGGAGTCCGAGGAGGGCATCTCCGTCCTCGACCGCGGGCCCCGCGGCGTCACCCTCACCCCGGCGGGCCGGGTGCTGGCCGAGGCGGGCGAGCGCATCGAGGCGGAGCTGCTCGAGGCCCGGCAGGCGATCGCCTCCCTCGGCGAGGGCGTGAGCGGCCGAGTCGTGCTGGGCGCGTTCCAGTCGGCGATCCGCGCCGTCGTCGCACCGATGCTCGCGGACCTCGCCGAGCAGTACCCCGGCGTCGAGGTGGACGTGCGCGAGCACGAGCCCGCGGAGGCCATCCGGATGCTCCGCGCCGGCGACCTCGACGTCATCCTGCTCGAGCGCGACGCGGACATGGACGCCCCCGCCCCCCGCGGCGTGCACGACGTGCCCCTGATCGACGAGCCCTGGTGCGTCGTCGTCCCGGCCGCGCTGCCGATGCCCGAGCGGCTCGACGACCTGGCGAACCTCCAGTGGATCGGCGCCGAGGCGGGCACCGCGTCGGACCGCGCGCTGCGGCGCCTCGGGCGCACCCTCGGTGCGACGGTCACCACCCGGCACTCGTTCTTCGACTTCGACACGGCGCTCGCCCTCGTCGCCGCCAACCAGGGCGTCGCGATGCTCCCCGCGCTCGCGCTCGAGGGCGGGGACGTGCCCGAGGGGCTGGAGGTCGCGCGCCTCGCCGGCCTGGGCACGCGGCGCATCGTGGCGCGGCACCGCGCCACGCGGCACGAGCCCGGCCCCGCCGTGCGGGCCGTGGTCGACGCGATGGTCGAGGTGACGCGGGACCTCGAGCTGGGCTGACCGGCGGACCGTGCCGGCCCTGCGTCGCCCCGCTCCGGCACCGCTCCGGCGCGCGATGCCGGCGCGGCGCTCCTACGATCGCGAGCATGAGCGACACCATCTCGGGGTCGGACCAGGGCGCGGCGCCGCTGTCCCGGCGCACGCTCGGCACGGCGCGACGGCTGTGGGGCCTGGTGTACCTGCGGGCCGTCGCCTACCTCGCGGCCGGCGTGCTGCTCTTCCTCAATCCCGAGGAGGGGTTGGTCTGGCTGCGCTGGCTGGTCGGGCTGGTGATCCTCGTGCAGGGGATCCTGCTGATCGTCGAGGGCCGGCCGTCGAAGGCGGACACGACCGCGCAGAGCACCGGGGACGAGGTCAGCTGGCGGTTCGTCGCCGGCATCCTGAGCGTCGCCGCGGCGCTGCTGATCGTCCTGTGGCCGTCGATGACCGCGCCCATGCTGTACCTCGTCGTCGGGATCTGGGCCTGCGCGGCCGGCGTGGTCGGGATCATCGGGGCGTTGCGGGGGCGCGCGCTGCGCGCAATGGCCTGGGACTGGCAGCTCGCGAACGCCGTGCTGTGGGTGGTGCTGGGCGTGGTCGTCCTCGCCCGCCCCACCGACGACACCGTGACGATCGCGCTGCTCCTCGCCCTGTACCTGCTGCTGTCGGGGGCGGTGATCCTCGTCGGCGGGCTCGCGAGCACCACGCGGGTGCGCGACGAGCGCAAGGGACGGGCTCCGGCGGAGGGCGCCGCGGCGCCCCCGCGCGCGACGACGAAGCGGCGCGGGCGGTCGTCCGCGCCGGCGACGGACGGGCCCGCGCCACCGGCGGCGGGAGGCGCCGACCCGACGACGGCGCGTCACGAGGACGACACACGGCCCGGGTAGGATCGACGGCACAACGCAACACGCTGTTCGAACCGCGTCGGGAGAGCCCGCGCCGTGACGTCGGACCGGTCACCCGGTGCGCGTGCGGCCGGCGCCGAAGGAGCAATCCCTCCCCGGGAATCTCTCAGGCACCCCGTACCGTCGCGGCGAGGCAACTCTGGAAAGCGGTGCGCCGCCCTCGTCCGGCCCTGGCCCGACGTCGACGACGGACCCACCGACGGTGCAAGTCGGCGCGCCCCGTCGTCGTCCTGACCTGCTGTGACGCAGGCCGTGGCGATGCCAGGCGGACCGGCAAAACTCTCAGGTCGACGTGCGGCCGGGCGATCGCCCGGCACGTGGTCAGATGACAGAGCGGGGAGGGACTCGATCGTCCCCGTCCGCCTGCCCGACCGACCTTCCGGAGCGCTCGACGTGACCACCTCCCCCGGCTCCCCCGCGTACGACCCCGACGTGTTCGCCGACCGCCACCTGGGCCCCCGCGGCCGCGAGGTGGCGACGATGCTGGACCAGCTCGGCCACGACAGCCTGGACGCCCTCGTCGACGCCGCCGTCCCGAAGACGATCCGCACGGACCGTCCGCTGGACCTGCCCGCCGCCCGCTCCGAGGCCGAGGTGCTGGCACACCTGCGCGACCTCGCGGGGAAGAACCAGGTCAAGCGCCAGATGATCGGGCTCGGCTACTACGGCACGGCCACTCCCCCGGTGATCCGCCGCAACGTGCTCGAGTCCCCCGCCTGGTACACCGCGTACACGCCGTACCAGCCGGAGATCTCGCAGGGCCGGCTCGAGGCGCTGCTCAACTTCCAGCAGGCCGTGGAGGACCTCACGGGGCTGGGGATCGCCGGCGCGTCGCTGCTGGACGAGGCGACCGCGGTGGCGGAGGCCGTCGCTCTCATGTGGCGCGCCTCCCGCGCCAAGAGCGGCTACGTGGTGCTCGACGCCGACCTGTTCCCGCAGAGCCTCGCGGTGACGCGCGGGCGCGCGGAGGCCATCGGGCTGCCGGTCGTCGTGGTCGGGCTCGACGGCGGGCTCGCGGCCGGCCTGGACGCGTTCGTCGCGGCGGGCGGTGCGCTGCCCGAGGGCGACCTGGTGGGCGTCGTGGTGCAGCAGGCGGGCGCGTCGGGGCGGGTGCTGGACGCGCGCGGCGTGGTCGCGGAGGCCAAGGAGCGCGGCGCGCTCGTCACCGTGGCCGCGGACCTCCTGGCGCTCACGCTGCTGACGTCCCCCGGCGAGCTCGGCGCCGACGTGTCGGTGGGTTCGGCGCAGCGCTTCGGCGTCCCGCTCTTCTACGGCGGCCCGCACGCGGCGTTCATGGCGGTCCGCAAGGGCCTCGAGCGTCAGCTCCCCGGCCGCCTGGTCGGCGTCTCGACGGACGCCGACGGCGCGACGGGCCTGCGCCTCGCGCTCGCCACCCGCGAGCAGCACATCCGCCGCGAGAAGGCGACGAGCAACATCTGCACCGCGCAGGCGCTGCTCGCGATCGTGGCGTCGATGTACGCGGTCTACCACGGCCCCGAGGGCCTGCGGGCGATCGCGGAGCGCGCCCACGCCCGCGCGGCCGCCGTCGCGGCGGGCCTGCGTGCCGCCGGGGTCGTCGTCGAGCACGACGTCTTCTTCGACACCGTGCGCGCCGTCGTCCCGGCCCGCGCGCAGCAGGTCGTCACCGCCGCCGCGGACGCGGGCTACAACCTGTACAAGGCCGACGCAGATCATGTACAGATCGCCTGCGACGAGACCACCACCCGCGAGGACGTCGCTGCGGTCCTGTCAGCCTTCTCCACCGTGCTGAGCGACCGCGACGGTGGGACGAACGCCAAGGTGGCGGGCTCGGGGACGTCGCGCACGGATGTAGACCTTCCCGAAGTGGAGGGCGCCCTGGCGCCCGTGAACGCATCCGTGCGCGACGTCCCCGAGCCCGACACCGCCCTGCCTGCGGCAGTGACCCGACAGACCCAGTACCTCCAGCACCCCATCTTCCACGTCCACCGCAGCGAGACCTCGATGCTCCGCTACCTGCGGTCGCTGAGCGACAAGGACCTGGCGCTGGACCGCACGATGATCCCGCTGGGCTCGTGCACGATGAAGCTCAACGCGACGGCGGAGATGGAGGCCATCAGCTGGCCGGGCTTCGCGGACATCCACCCGTACGTGCCTGCTGACCAGGCCCGGGGCTACGCGGAGCTGGTGTCGACGCTGGAGGCGCAGCTCGCGGAGATCACCGGGTACGCGGCGGTGTCGGTGCAGCCGAACGCGGGCTCGCAGGGCGAGTTCGCCGGCCTGCTGGCGATCAAGGGCTACCACCGGTCGCGGGGCGAGGAGCACCGCGACATCGTGCTGATCCCGGCGTCGGCGCACGGGACGAACGCGGCGTCGGCGGCCCTCGCGGGGCTGCGCGTGGTGGTCGTGGCGACGGCCGACGACGGCGAGATCCAGCTTGACGACCTGCGCGCGAAGCTGGAGCAGCACGGGCCGCAGGTGGCCGGGATCATGATCACGTACCCGTCCACGCACGGGGTGTACGAGGAGCACGTCCGCGACGTCTGCGACCTTGTACACGATGCGGGTGGCCAGGTGTACATCGACGGTGCGAACCTGAACGCGCTGGTCGGCCTCGCGCGGCCGGGGGAGTTCGGCGGCGACGTGTCCCACCTGAACCTGCACAAGACGTTCTGCATCCCGCACGGCGGCGGCGGCCCCGGCGTCGGGCCCGTCGCGGTGGCGGAGCACCTGGTGCCGTTCCTCCCGGCCAACCCGGTCACCCCTCCGGGGGAGCACGACGCCGGGCACGGCGTCCCCGTGAGCGCGGCGCCGCACGGGTCGGCGGGCATCCTGCCGATCTCCTACGCCTACCTCGCGCTCATGGGGCCGGACGGGCTCACGGAGGCGTCGAAGGCCGCCGTCCTGACCGCGAACTACGTGGCGAAGCGCCTCGACCCGTACTTCCCGGTGCTGTACACGGGGAAGAACGGGCTGGTGGCGCACGAGTGCATCCTCGACCTGCGCCCGCTGACCGCGGAGACCGGGGTGACCGCCGAGGACGTCGCGAAGCGCCTCATCGACTACGGCTTCCACGCGCCGACGATGTCGTTCCCGGTGGCGGGCACGCTCATGGTGGAGCCCACCGAGAGCGAGGACCTGGCCGAGCTCGACCGGTTCGTGGACGCGATGATCGCCATCCGCGGCGAGATCGACCGCGTGGCGTCGGGGGAGTGGAGCGCGGAGGACGCGCCCCTGCGGCACGCCCCGCACACCGCGGCGAGCCTCATGACCGACGAGTGGGCGCACCCGTACTCCCGCGAGCTCGCCGCCTTCCCGCTGCCGAGCCTGCGCGCCGCCAAGTACTGGTCGCCGGTGCGACGCATCGACGGGGCCAAGGGAGACCGGAACCTGGTGTGCGCCTGCCCGCCCCTGGAGTCCTACGCGGAGCCCGTCACCACCCACTGACCCGCTGCCCACCACACCGAGAGGAGCCTCGATGGCCGAGGACCAGCAGGACAAGACGACGCCCCTGCACGACGAGCACGTGGCGCTGGGTGCCAGCCTCACCGGCTTCGGGGGCTGGCTGATGCCGCTGCGCTACACCTCCGACCTCGCCGAGCACCGCGCGGTGCGCGAGGCCGCGGGGCTGTTCGACCTGTCGCACATGGGGGAGATCCACCTCGAGGGGCCGCAGTCGGGCGCCGCCCTGGACGGCGCGCTGGTCGGCAACGCGAGCGCGATCGGCGTCGGCCGGGCGCGGTACTCGATGATCTGCGCCGAGGACGGCGCGGTGCTCGACGACCTCATCGTGTACCGGCTCGCCGACGAGCACTTCCTCGTGGTCGCCAACGCGGGCAACGCGCCGCGCGTCGCGGCCGCGCTGGTGGCGCGCGCGGCCGGGCTCGACACGGTGGTGACGGACCGGTCCGCCGAGACGGCGCTGGTCGCCGTGCAGGGCCCGCACGCCGAGGAGATCGTCGCGTCGCTCACGGCGGCCGGCGACGTCGACGCGGTGCGCGCCATGAAGTACTACGCGTCGGCGCCCGCGACGGTGGCCGACGTCGAGGTGCTGGTCGCGCGCACCGGGTACACGGGGGAGGACGGCTTCGAGCTGTTCGTCCCCGCCGAGCAGGCCGTGGCGCTGTGGCGCGCGCTGCTCGCGGCGGGGGAGGGGCACGGCCTGGTGCCCGCCGGCCTGTCCGCCCGCGACTCGCTGCGCCTCGAGGCCGGCATGCCGCTGTACGGGCACGAGCTGGACGTGACCACCACGCCGTACGAGGCGGGCCTCGGCCGCGTCGTGAAGCTCGACAAGACGGGCGCGGACGGCGAGCCGCTGCCGTTCGTCGGCCGCGACGTGCTCGCCGCCCGCGCCCAGAGCGAGCCGGCGCGCGTGCTCGTCGGGCTGCGCGGCGAGGGCCGGCGCCCGGCCCGCGCGGGCATGGAGGTCGTGCAGCGCGGCCTGGACGGCGCCGTGGGCGCCGTCGTCGGCCACGTGACGTCGGGCGCGCCGTCGCCCACGCTCGGGTATCCCGTCGCGATGGCGTACGTGACGCCCGAGGTGTCGGCCGAGGGCACCGCCCTCGCCGTCGACGTGCGCGGCCGCGCCGAGCCGTTCGTCGTGGTGCGCCTGCCGTTCTACAAGCGTTCGTAGGACGATCGTCCTCGTCGCGTCTCGTCCATCAGCTGAAGATCCCGAAGGAGCAGTCCCCATGGCCGACTTCCCCGAGAACCTCCGGTACTCCGCCGAGCACGAGTGGGTGGACGACGCGTCCCCCGCGACGATCGGCATCACCTCCGTCGCCGCCGACGCGCTGGGCGACGTCGTCTACCTCGAGCTGCCCGAGGTGGGTGCCGCGATCGAGGCGGGCGCCGTCGTCGGCGAGATCGAGTCCACCAAGTCCGTCTCGGAGCTGTACTCGCCCGTGAGCGGCACCGTGGTGGAGGTCAACCAGTCCGCGGTCGAGGACCCGGCCGTGGTGAACTCCGACCCCTTCGGCGCCGGCTGGCTCTTCAGGGTCGACGTCACCTCGCGCGGCGCCCTGCTGAGCGCCGACGAGTACGCCGCCGAGGCGGGCTGACGCTTTCCCGAGCATCGTGACCGAATCGTGACATTGGGTTCCGAAATGCCTTGATTGCCTGGGATAACCGCGCTGACCTGGCACAACACGGCCGGCTTCGCCTCCGTAGGGGGTGAAGCCGGCCGTTTCCGTGCCGGGCTGCCCACCAGCCGCAGATATTCGCGTCATGACCGGCTCACCCACCGTTCTTTATCCATGACGGCTTTCCCCTGGTCGACCTTCGGTCGGCGGCCGTTGAGGAGGAAGAGCGATGAGCACGATCGAGCTGACCGGTCCCATGACGTCCCGCCTGCTGACGCGACGCGAGCGGGTGGTCCTGTCCAACCTGTCCGAGGACGTCACCCTCGAGCAGATCGCCACCAAGCTGTTCGTCACCCGCAACACGGTGAAGTCTCAGGTGCGAAGCGTGTACCGCAAGATCGGCGTCTCGAGCCGCGCCGAGGCTGTCGCATGGGCGCGACAGTCCGGTCTCGGAATCGGTTGACGCGCGGCTAGTGCGGGCCCCGTCCGGCGGCAGGGGAGGTCGCCGGTGCGGGGCTCTCGCACGTCCGGGGGCGGATGGCAGACTCCTGGCATGACCACACCCCGCCTCGTCGTCGCCGCCGCGATCGTCGACGACCTCGACCAGCCGAGCCGCCTGCTCGCGGCACGGCGGAGCCGGCCGGCGCACCTGGCTGGGCGGTGGGAGTTCCCCGGCGGCAAGGTCGACCCGGGGGAGACGCCCGTCGACGCGCTGCACCGCGAGCTGCGCGAGGAGCTCGGTGTGCGGGTCGAGCTCGGCGACGAGCTCCCCGGCCCCGACGACGGAGCCTGGATCATCACCGACCGGCATGTGATGCGGCTGTGGTTCGCGGTCGTGACCGAGGGCGAGCCGCAGCCCCTGGTGGAGCACGACGAGCTGCGCTGGCTCGACGGCGACGACCTGCTCGGCGTCGACTGGCTGGACGGAGACGTGCGGATCGTCGAGGCGCTGGCCCGGTCGCTCGAGTCCGTCGACGCCGACCGGTAGCGCACCGACCTCCGCGGCGCAGAGCTCGCCATGAAACCGCGTGCTCGACGGCGAGTACGGTGGGGCGAAATCTGCCAGCATCGTGGTCGTCGTCGACCCGGACGGACGGAGGGCTCGTGCCGACCTCCTCGCACCAGCCGTCGGAAGACGCGCTGCTCGACGCGCGCGCCGCGGACGAGGGGTGGTCGTCCGCCGCCGCGCTCGTCGCGACGCCGGCCGGGACGATGCGCGCGTTCGCCGACGGTCCGGGCGCCGCGCTCCGGACGGGCGCCACGAGCCGGTTCGACCTCGCGTCGGTGACCAAGGCGTTCGTCGCCGTCGCCGCGGCGACCCTGGTGGACGACGGCCTCCTCGACCTCGACGCGCCGGTCCGCGAGGCGCTGGACGTGCCCGCCGTGGCGACGGGCGCCACGGCCCGCCACCTGCTCACGCACTGCGCCGGCCTGCGCCCGAGCTCGCTCGCCTGGCGCACGACGCCCGACGCGGCACGGGTGCTGGACGACGCTCTCGGCCCGCCCGTCGCGTCGCCCGGGGAGACGCACCGCTACTCGTGCCTGAGCTTCGTCGTCCTCGGCCGGCTCCTGGAGGAGCTCACCGGAGACCCGCTGGACCGGGTGGTGGGCCGGCGGGTCGCGGACCCGATCGGGGCGAACGGCCTCCGCTGGTCGCCCGTCGGGGGCGCCGACCTCGCCGGCGCGGTGCCGACCGAGCCAGGCACGCCGACCGGCCGGGTGCACGACGAGCTGGCCGCCGCCCTCGCGCGCCCCGTGGGGAACGCCGGCCTGTTCGGCACGCTCGACGACGTCGCCCGGCTCGCCGGGCTGGTCGCGGAGCGCGGGGTCGCGGGCGGTCGCCGGGTCGTCACCGAGACGTCCTGGCGCGCGCTGGTCGAGCCGGACGAGGCCGCCCGCCGCGCGGGAGCCCCCTGGGGCCAGGCGCTCGGCCTGCGGCGCGGCGACCCGGCGTTCATGGCCACCGCCGACCAGGTCGGGCACGCGGGGTACACGGGGACCTCGTTCGTCGTCGACCTCGCGACGGGCGCGTCCGCGGTGCTCCTGACGAACCGGGTGCACGCGGGCCGCGCGAGGAGCGTCGAGCGGCGCCGTCGCCGGGTGGCGGACCTCGCCGCCCGCGGCGGGGGGAGCGGTCGCTCGCCCGGCGGACGACCCCTCGCCGGGGCATCGTGGCCCACGAGGTCGACGGAGGTGCGGGGATGACGGGACGAGCCACGACCGGCGCCGCCCAGGGTTTCGAGCTGCGCACGGACCTGCTCACGCGGGTCGCGCACGCCCACGACGCGTCGCACTATCTGCTGCGCCCGGAGGTCGTCGTGCGCGCGCACGACGTCGACGGCGTGGTGGCCGCGATGCGGGAGGCGAGCCGCCGCGGCCTGCCCGTGACGTTCCGCTCGGGGGGCACGAGCCTGTCCGGGCAGGCGTCGGGGGCGGGGATGCTCGTCGACACCCGCACCCAGTTCACCCGTGTCGAGGTGCTCGACGGCGGGGAGCGGGTGCGCTGCCAGCCCGGGGCGACGTTGCGCCTGGTCAACGGGCACCTGGCGCGCCACGGCCGCCGCCTGGGGCCGGACCCGGCGAGCGAGATCGCGTGCACCGTCGGGGGAGTGGTGGCCAACAACTCGAGCGGGATGACGTCGGGCACCACCCGCACGGCGTACCGGACGGTGGAGTCGATGACGGTGGTGCTGCCCAGCGGCACCGTCGTGGACACCGGCGACCCGGACGCGGACGCGCGTCTCGCCGCCCTCGAGCCGGACCTGCACCGCGGCCTCGCGGGGCTGCGCGACCGCGTGCGGGACAGCGCCGCGATGCGCGCGGAGGTGGAACGGCAGTTCGCGATGAAGAACACCATGGGCTACTCGGTGAACGCGCTGCTCGACCACGACGTCCCGGTGAAGATCCTCGAGCACCTCCTGATCGGCTCCGAGGGCACGCTCGGCTGGGTCGCCGACGTCACGTTCCGCACCGTGCCGCTGCTGACCCGGGTCGCGACCACGCTTCTGGTCCTCGACTCCCTGGAGCGGGCCACGGACACGCTGGTGCCGCTGGGCCTCTCCGGGCCGGAGGCGATCGAGCTCATGGACGCCGCGTCCCTGCGGGTCGCGGCCGCGGACCCGAAGGCGGACCCGTCGATGCGGTCCCTCGCCCGGGGCGCGGGCATCACCGGTCAGACGGCGCTGCTCGTCGAGTACCGCGCCGCGACCGATGACGCCCTGGCGCCGCTGCAGGACGCCGCGCGCGCCGTCGTCGACGGACTCACGCTCGAGATGCCCGCCACCCTCACGACCGACACCGCGACCCGCGAGCGGCTGTGGCGCGTGCGCAAGGGCCTGTACACGGCGGTGGCGGGCGCCCGACCGGCCGGCGCGACGGCGCTGCTGGAGGACGTCGTCGTCCCCGTGCCGGACCTCACCGCCACCGTGCGCGACCTGGGTGGGCTCTTCGCCCGGCACGGGTACGACGACGCCGTGACGTTCGGGCACGCCAAGGACGGCAACCTGCACTTCATGATCACGCCGCGCCTGGGTGACGCGGCCGAGCTGGACCGGTACGCGGCGTTCAGCGACGACCTCGTGGACCTCGTCCTCGGCCACGGCGGCTCGCTCAAGGCCGAGCACGGCACGGGCCGCATCATGGCGCCGTTCGTGCGCCGCCAGTACGGCGACGACCTGTACGCCGTGATGCGCGAGATCAAGGCCCTGTTCGACCCGCGGGGCGTGCTCAACCCCGGCGTGATCCTCACCGACGACCCGCGGGAGCACCTGCGCGACCTCAAGGTCGAGGCGTCCGCCGGCGGCGAGGACGCCCCGCTGGTGGACCGCTGCGTGGAGTGCGGGTACTGCGAGCCCGGCTGCCCGTCGCGCGCGGTCACGACCACGCCCCGGCAGCGCATCGCGCTGCTCAAGGAGCTCGCCGTCGCGCCGGAGGGCGAGCGCGAGGAGCTGCAGCGCGCCTACACGTACTGGGGCGTGCAGACCTGCGCCGCCGACTCGATGTGCGTGGAGGCGTGCCCGGTCGGGATCGACACGGGCGCCGTGATGAAGGGGCACCGCGCGCGGTCGAACCCCGCCCTGGTGCAGAAGGGCGGGGAGGCGCTCGCGGGCAGCTGGGGGCCGGCCGTGGACGTGCTGCGCGGCGCGCTCGGCGTCGTGCGGGCGGTGCCGACCCCGGTCGTCCGGGCGGCGTCCGAGGTGGCGCGCGGCCTCGTCGGGACGGACGTCGTGCCGCGGGTGGACGACGACCTGCCGGGTCCCGGCCCGCGGCGCTCGCCCGACGGCGTCGACGGCGAGCCCCGCGCGGTGCTGTTCGCCTCCTGCATGGGCGAGCTGTTCGCCCCCGCGGGCGGCGGCCTCCCCGACGACGGGCGCCCGCCGGGCGCGGAGGCGGCCCTGCGCGCGCTGTGCGAGCGCGCCGGCATCGGGCTCGCCGTGCCGCAGGGGATCGGCGGCCTGTGCTGCGGCACCCCGTGGGTGAGCAAGGGCCTGCCCGACGGCGCCGCCCGTATGGCGCGGCAGACCCTGGACGCCCTGTGGACGGCGACGCGCGGGGGAGAGCTGCCGGTGGTCTGCGACGCGTCGAGCTGCACCCACGGCCTGGTCGAGACGCCGCGCCACCTGTCGGGGGAGGACGCCGAGCGGTTCGCGTCCCTGCGCATCGTCGACGCCGTGACGTTCGTGCGCACCGACGTGCTGCCGGCGCTCGCGGAGCGCGGGGTGGCGATCGACCGGCAGGCGAGCGTCGTCGTGCACCCCACGTGCGCCACCGTGCACCTCGGCGCGGTGGACGACCTGCGCGCCGTGGCGGCCGCCGTCGCCCACGACGCCGTCGTGCCCGCCGCGTGGGGCTGCTGCGGCTTCGCCGGCGACCGCGGGATGCTGCACCCCGAGCTCACCGCGGCGGCCACGCAGGCCGAGGCGACCGACGTCGCGGCGGGGGAGCGGGCGCTGCCCGGCGGGCGGTACGACGCGTACGTCTCCAGCAACCGCACCTGCGAGATGGGGATGTCGCGCGCCACCGGCCGGGACTACGTGCACGTGCTGGAGCTGCTGGAGGCGGCGACGCGCTGAGCCGAGGCCGGCTCCTACGCGCCGCTCGGGCGCAACGGCTCCACGCGGGGCAGGACGCGGCGGCGCGCGATCCGCCAGCCGTCTACCGTGCGAGCAAGGGTGTCCTCGTACACCACCGAGCCCACGGTTCCGTCCGTCATGACGCCGATGCCCTTGCTCACCGCCGTGGCGTCGTCACGATCGAGACGCGTGACGACGACGTTGGTGACGTGGTGTCCCACCGGGTTGCGGGGCCCGAGCGTCCGGCCGGCGTCTGCGATCGCTGTCGGTCCGACGAGCTCGCTGCCGCCCAGTGCGGTGACGTCGTACACGACGTCGGCGGTGAACACCTCGCCGAGGCGGTCGAACGCCGCCTCGTCGACGAGATGTCCGTGGAGGTTGATCAGCTCGTGGACGAGCAGGCGGTCGTCAGGCATGGAGCGATCATGCTGGGCCGGGAGGCGTGGGCGTCGTCGACGCACAGGAGCGCTCACAGCGCGACCGTGCGGGTGCGGCCCGTCCACCGGTCGCGGGTGCGGCATGAGGGGTACCGTCGAGGTGTGGGTGATCGCCGGATCGGCCCGCACGAGGCCGATCGACACAGCTCGTCGACGGAGAGGTCCTCCGCTCCCGACGACGACACCTCCGGGGCGCGGTGGGACGACGACGGCGGCTACGAGCCTGATGACGCCGACACCGTCACCCCCGGTCCTGCGGCTCGTGTCCCGGGTGGGCTCTTCCTGCGGGGCGTGCTGGACTCCGCCCTGCCGCACGAGATCGGCACAAATGACGAGCCCGAGCTCTACACGGTCGCCGCGGTGTTCTCGCGGCGGGTCTTGCCGGAGGAGCAGGCGCTGATCGAGGGCCCCGGCGTCGTGGCGCGCCTCGCCGAGCGGGGGTATCGGGGGCTGGGTCTGAAGGTGGCCGACCGTCGGCTGGAGATCTCGGGGACGAACCTGGCGATGCTCACCGGCGGGCTCGCTGCCGAGGTCGCGGCAGTGCTGCGCGACGTCGAGCAGCAGGTCGTCGCGGCCCGCGAACGGCGCGACGACGAGCGCGTGCGGTGGAGCGAGGCGGAGGCCGCGCGAGCCGCCAGAGTGAAGGCGGAGGCAGACCGGGTCCGTTTCGAGTGAGCGTCGGCGCCCGGTGGCGCCTTCGTCCTCCTGCCCCGTGGCCGGTCGGCGGGGCCGCTCAGGCACTTCGCTCGAACGGGGCGAAAGGCGCGTACAGTCACAAGCATCCGGGCGAACGCGCCCCTGTCGAGGTGCGTGGGCCCGGAGCCGTAGGGAGGCCATCATGGCCGCCGCCCCGACCGCCCCGCCTCTGGACTCCCTGACGAACGGCCACCGGCCGAGCCGGCTGCACGACCTGCTCGGGGAGCTCGCCGCCGCCCAGTGGGAGGTGGAAGACGCGGTCTCGGTCGTCGACGGAGGCCTTCCGATCGACCTGCTGCACTACGTGACCGCGAGAGCCCGGCTCGACGCCGCTGTCGCCAGCTGGAACCTGTGGACCGCGTCGACATCGTCGCTGGAAGCGCGGTAGGTCCCGGGCGGACGAAGGGCGCGGAACGTCCGCTCAGGCGTGTCGGGTGTGGGTCATGACCCAGTTCACGGGCGCCCAGCTGCGGCCGTCGTCGAAGGAGAAGTCCTGCTCCCAGCGGGGGTGGGGGGAGTCGGTGTCGACCCAGCGGAACCGGGCGACGATCGTGCGCCCGTCGTGCTCGAAGGGGCCGACGAACGTACCCACGCCGTCGGTGAACCGACCCTCGACGGGGGCGTCCAGCTCACCGGGGTTGCTCGTCGACGCCCACCAGATGCGCCAGACGTCACGGGCCGGGTCGTACAGACGCAGGCTGTGGCCGCAGAACCGTGCCCCGTCGGGCAGGGTGCCGGAGGTGTCGTCGGCGTTGCCCAGGCCGTCGAGGATGGGGGCGACCGTCGCGGTGGTGTCGAACTCGGACCAGGTGCCGTTCGCACCGGCCGGGTCCAGCGGGGCGGTCTGGCGACGGTGGTGGACCCGCCAGGAACCGAACAGAAAGTCGAAGTCGTGCCGCGATCCCATGAGTCCTCCGCAGTGGTCGGGAGCAGCCGTGATCGTGGCACAGGCCTCCGACACATCGCTCCTCACCGACCTGGCGACCGCCCTTCGCCGTCGACGAGTGAGGGGGTAGCGCGGCTCGGCGCGCGCTTCAGCAGCACCATCGACGTCGTCGGAGCATTCGTGATCGCCGTGGTGCGCTGCAGGTTCAACGAGCGCATCCGCCAGCCGTAGACCGCGACGGCAAGCGTGGTGGCGAGGTAGAGCACGATCGCCTGCAGCACGTAGGCCGGGTAGTGGATGATCCATGCGGGCTGGCCCGGATCGGTGAGGTGCTCGGGATTGTCGCTGACGTACGGCACCGCGGCGCCGACCCAGTAGCCGACGGCCTGACCCCCCGCGTAGATCGCGATCCCGGTGAGCAGCGCGACCGTTGCGCTACCCCTTCTCCCGCGCCACACGGTCGCCGTGGCGCGGAGCGCGGTTCGAGGCTCCCACGACCCGCGGACCGGGGCGAGCCACGCAGACATCAGGGGCGCGAGCACGAACGCCGCCGTGAGCAGGATCAGGAGCAGGCTGGTGCCGATCATGAGCAGCTGTTCGCTCCCGGCCCGGCTGCGCATGAGCTCGGGCACGAGCAGCAGCGCGAAGAGGGGGAGGCACCCGATCAGGGAGGCGAGCCAGCCGCGCGCGAAGGTTCTGAGGTCCACAGCCGCAAGCTATCGATCGCAGGAATCCTGCCGGTATCGGGGATGCCCCCGATTTCGCACGGCTCCGTCGTCGCAGCGCTGGTGAGAATCGTCTTCTCGCCGGTCCCCCTGGCGGCGTGCAGCGCAGATCGCACGGACACGCCGCTGCGCCGTGCAGCAACCCGGGTGCGCCGCGCGTGATGTGCGAAGGAGGTTGCATCGCTTCTGGTCGGTGCGCGGCCTACCTGCGCGTGGCGACGACCGCGATCACGAACGGGACTTCGGGCGGGGTAGGCGTCGGGGCGGGGATCCTGGGCCGCAACAACTCACCCCGCCGGAGGTGCGTCAACTGAGCCAGATCGCGATGGCATCGCCCGTGTCTGCTGCGCGTCGGAAGTATGGCGGTAGCCGTGAGAACCAGGCGCGCGCGAACTCCAGCGCGTATCGCACCAGGCGGTGGCGCGGTATCGCGAGAACAGCGTCAGCGCGCCACCGGCCGCCCCGCCACCGTCACCGGCTCACGCTCACCCGGACCACCGTGGCAACATGGGGCCGACCATGGCACTGACACGATGCACCCCACGGTTCGCCGAGCTGGCCACCGTGGTCGAGGCCGAGCTGGCCTACCTCGGCATGCCGGTATCTCCCGACCTCGTCGATGCCGCCCTGAACGCCCAGGTCGAGCACGTCGCCCAGTGCATCGGCGTCGAACCCTGCCAAGCGCTCGGCTACGCCCCCGACGAGGTCGGCGCCCTCATCGCGACGACCCTCGCCGAGGTCGCGGTAGAGGACCTCGACGAACGCTGACCGGCCGGCTCCAGGTCAGGCGAGGTCTCGCGACGTCCGGAGCTCGATCCTGGTCGGTCGTCCACCCCGGGCTGATCGGTATGGTGCTTCGCATGCGAAGTGACGGCACGACGACGGTGGCCTCCGAGGAGCTGCGGATCCAGATCCCGGCCGGCGGGTGGGTCGTCGGGACGGTACGGACCCCGGCCGACGAGGCGCCCCGCGGGCTCGTGGTGGTGCACCCCGCGACGGCGGTCCCCGAGCGCCTGTACACGGGGTTCGCGGAGTTCCTCGCCGCGCACGGGTACGCGGCCGTGACGTATGACTACCGCGGCACGGGCCGGTCCGGCAGCCCGCGGGACCACCGCGCCCTGCGCATGCGGGACTGGATGGCCGACGACGTGCCCGCGGTCGCCGCGTGGGCTCGCCCTCGGTTCGGCGACGTGCCGCAGCTGGCGGTCGGGCACAGCATCGGCGGGCACGCGCTCGCGCTGGGAAACGGGTCCCGTGGCCTGGCCGGGTTCGTGACGGTCGCGTCCCACGCCGGGGTGACCGCCACGATCCCCGACCGCAGCGAGCGGGCGCGCGTCAGGCTGATCCTGCGGGTGCTCGGCCCCGCGACGGCCCGGGTGCTGGGCTACGTGCCCGGGCGTCGCCTGAGCCTCGGCGAGGACATGCCCGCGGCTGCGATGCTCGAGTGGAGCCGCTGGTCGCAGCTGTCCGGGTACTTCTTCGACGACGCGACCATGCACGCCGCCGCGGACGCCGCACGCGTCACCGGCGACGTGCTCGCCATCGGCTTCACCGACGACCCGTGGGCCACGCCCGCGCAGATCGACGCGATCACCGACCACCTGACCACCGCCCGGGTCGAGCGCCGCACGTGGAGCCCCGCCGACGGAGGCGTGGAGCGCATCGGACACACCGGCTTCTTCCGCCGGGGCCTGCGCGACACGCTGTGGCCCCAGCTCCTCGACTGGCTCGACGCCCGGGTCGAGGCCGCCCCGGCGCAGAAGGACGGGACGGTCAGCCTTCGCGCCAGGAAGCCGCGGCGATGACACGCCGCCCGCCACGGCTGGTCTTCCTCACCACCGCGGCGGAGCGCCAGATGCGGCGATGGATCGCGCGGCACGCCGGCCCCACCGCCAACGGCCCTGGGAACAGCCGCGGCATCGGTGCCGCCACCGGCGGCGTGCTCCTGCACCTCGCCGACCACCCGGGCGCGACGATCGGCGAGGTGACGACCGCGCTGCAGGCCTCCGCCGCGGGCGCCAGCGGCCTGATCGCACGGCTGGAGCGCGCCGACCTCGTCCGCCGTCGTACCGACCCCGACGACCGGCGCACCGTCCGCCTCGACCTCACCCCCACCGGCACGGCCGCCGTCGGGGACGTCCGAGACGCGCTGGCCGAGCTGAACGACCGCCTGACCGACGGCTTCAGCCCCGGCGAGCTGGCGGTCGTCGCACGCTGGCTCGACCACGCGCGACGAAGCCTGCGCTAGCAGCCGTCGCGGTGCCGGAATCGAGCGTCGCCGCAGGCTCGGCCAGGACACGCGGACTCCCCGCGCTCGGTGGGGGCCACCCTCGTCGCGCGGCACGCGTCAGCGGCCGAGCGCCCACCACTGGAGCAGCATGATGGTCTTGCCGTCGACGATGCGGCCGTCGCCGATCATGGCCAGCGCGTCGTCGAGGCGGAGCTCGACGACCTCGATGTCCTCGCCCTCGTCGGCGACGCCTCCGCCGGGACCGGTGCGGTCGCGCTGGGTGTACGGCGCGGCATAGAAGTGCACCCTCTCCGTGACGGACCCGGGACTCATGTAGGCCGTGAACACGTGCGCGACCGGGCCGACGGCGACGCCGAGCTCCTCGGCGACCTCCCGCCGGATCGCGGCCTCGGGGTCGTCGCCGTCGAGCAGGCCCGCGGCCGTCTCGAGGAGCATGCCGTCGGGGTGGTCGTTGACGTAGGCCGGGAAGCGGAACTGACGCGTGAGAAGCACCGTAGAACGTGCATCATCGTGCAACAAGATCGTCGCGCCGTCGCCGCGGTCGTAGGTCTCGCGCTGCAGCGTCGACCAGCGCCCGTCGCGCCGGCGGTAGTCGAAGGTCGTGCGGCGCAGCACGTGCCAGCCGCGCGAGGTGAGCTCGACGTCGCGGACGACGACGTCCGGGTTGCGGTGCAGCGCCCTCCCCTGCTGGTCGAGCCCCGTCCGGCCGCGGTGGTCCGGGACGTCGACTCCCGGCCTCCCGTTCACTCCTCGCCCCCGAGGCGCCGCGGCACGTCGGCGACGTCGCGGTAGACGGGAAGGCCGCGGCTCGTGGCGATCGCCACGTCCTGGTCGGCTCCCGCCGACTCCCCGGGCAGCCTGAGCACGGCGTCGCAGTGCTGCAGGAGGCGTCGCGCCGTCGGGTAGAGCACGTCGGCCGCCAGGTCGTCGTCCACCGTGGCGCCGGCGGAGTGCAGGACGGGCAGCGCCACCCACTCGCCGATCATGGGGATGTGCCCTGCCTCGAAGATCGGCCAGGCGGCGTCCTCGAGGCGTCGCAGGTTGGCCTCCCTCGCGGCGGGGTCGCCGTGGGTGCCGGACCGGTACGGGCCGGCGATCAGGATGAGCATCGGTCGGGTCATGGTCGTAGACTAGACACAAACGTGCAGTAACGAGAAGAAACGAGATGACGCATGCTGGCTGCCGAACGGCGCGACCACCTCCTCGCGACGCTCCGACGCGACGGGAAGATCGTGGCGAAGACCGCCGCGGCGGAGCTCGGCCTCTCGGAGGACAGCATCCGCCGGGACCTGCGAGAGCTGGCCGCCGAGGGGCTGTGCCAGCGTGTCTACGGGGGAGCCCTGCCGGTGTCCCCGGCGCTGGCCGACTACGACGGCCGCCAGGGCGTCGAGGTCGCGGGCAAGCGGCTCGTCGCCGCCGCCGCGGTGCGGCTGATCGACCCGGGCAGCACGGTCGTCCTCGACGGCGGCACCACCGCGCTCGCCGTCGCGTCCCTGCTGCCGGAGGCCCTGCGGTGCACCGTGATCACGCACAGCCCGACCGTCGCGGCCGCGCTGGTCGAGCACCCCGGCGTCGACGTCTTCATCCTCGGCGGCAGGCTCTTCAAGCACTCCGCCGTGGCGAGCGGGGCCGCCGCCGTCGAGGCGGCGCAGCGGATCTCGGCCGACGTGTTCTTCCTCGGCGTCACCGGCATCCACCCGGACGCCGGCCTGACCACGGGAGACGCCGACGAGGCCGCCATGAAGCGCGTCCTGGCCTCGCGGGCCGCCGACACCTATGTGCTGGGCTCGTCCGAGAAGATCGGTGCGGCGTCGCCGTACGACGTGATCGGGTTCGACGCGACGGCGGGCGTCATCACCGACGCCGACCCGGGGTCCGACGTCGTGCGCCGGCTCGGTGAGCGCGTCCGCATCGTCGGGGCCCGCCAGTGACCTCCCGTGCGCCCGCGGCGGCGACGTGAGCATGGTCGCCCGAGGAACCCTGGACACCCTGCCCGCGTGAGGACCGCCCCTCGCCGGGGCTACGGGCGCACCGGGTGCACGACCATCGCCGCCCCGCCGCCGCGCCGGCGCGGCTCGGAGACGGCGGTGAGCAGGCCGCCGTCGCCGATCTGGACGGCCGTCGCGGCGCCGATCTCGGCGGCCGAGCTGAACTGGTCGCCGGACGGCACGAGCGTGTGGCCGTACGCCTCGAGCGCCGGCCCGTAGGCGGCGATGAAGTCCGGTTCGGCGGTCACGGACGCCGTGTTGCGCTGCGCCGCGCGCGGGGCGGCGAGCGCGTCGCCGATCGGCATGCCGCGGTCGAGGTGGTTGGTGAGCGTCTGCAGCACCGTCGTGATGATGGTGGAGCCGCCGGGGGAGCCGAGCGCGAGCACCGGGTCGCCGTCGCGCAGCACGATCGTGGGGGAGATCGACGAGCGGGGGCGCTTGCCGGGCTCGATGCGGTTCGGGTCGTCGGCCGCCCAGACGGCGGTGAAGTCGGTGAGCTCGTTGTTGAGCAGGAAGCCGCGGCCCGGCACGACCATCCCGGAGCCGCCGGTCTGCTCGATCGTCAGCGTGTACTCGACGACGTTCCCCCAGCGGTCCACGACGGTGAGGTTGGTCGTGGAGACGTTCTCCGTGTCCGAGTCCGCGGGCGCGACCGTCTCGCCGCACGCGGCGTCGTCGGCGTCGACGTCGCCGGGCGCGACGGGCTTCGTCGCGGCGGCGTCCGGGTCGAGCAGGCAGGCGCGCTCCGCGGCGAAGTCGTCGGAGAGCAGCGTGTCGAGGGGGACGTCGACGAACGCCGGGTCGCCCAGGTACGCGCCGCGGTCGGCGAACGCCAGCGCGCTCGCCTCGAGGTAGTGGTGCAGGTACGCGGCGTCGTCCATGCCCGCGAGGTCGAACGTCTCGAGGATGTTCAGCGCCTCGCCCACGGTGGTCCCGCCGCTGGACGACGGCGCCATGCCGTAGACGTCGTAGCCGCGGTAGTCGGAGACCGTCGGGTCCCGCACCAGCGCCTCGTACCCGGCGAGGTCGTCGCGCCCGAGGTAGCCGGGCGGCACGGGCAGGTCGGTGCCGGGGGAGGTCCGCGGGCGCTGCACGACGTCGACCATCTCGCCCGCGAGCCGGCCGCCGTAGAAGGCGTCCGTGCCGTGCTTCGCCAGCAGGTCGTAGGTGCGGGCGAGGTCGGGGTTGCGGAACCGGCTGCCGACGGCCGGCGGCTCGCCGTCCGGCAGGAACAGCTCGGCCGTGTCGGGGAACGCCGCGAACCGCTCCTGGTTGTCCGCCGTCTGGTCGTGGAACGTCTGGTCGACGGCGAACCCGCGGCGCGCGAGCTGCGTCGCCGGCTTGAGCGCCTTCGTCAGCGACCACGTGCCCCACTCGTCGAGGGCCGTCTCCCAGGTGGCGGGCGTGCCGGGCGTGCCGACGGAGACACCGCTCGTCACGAGCTCCGGGGTGAACGGGTAGGGCTCGCCCGTCGCCGGGTCGACGAACGCGTCGTTCGGCATGTCCGACGGTGCCGTCTCGCGCCCGTCGATCGTGTGCACCTCGCCGCTGCGCGCGTCGTAGTGGACGAGGTACCCGCCGCCGCCGATCCCCGCGCTGTACGGCTCGGTGACGCCCAGCGCGGCGGCCGCGGCCACGGCGGCGTCGACCGCGTTGCCGCCCTTGCGCAGCACGTCCAGGCCGACCCGGCTCGCCTCCGGGTCCACCGTGCTGATCGCGCCCCCGTACCCGACGGCGGTGGGCACCTTCTCGTCGCCGCCCGGGCGGGCGCTCGCGGGCGTCGCGGCGGCGGTGCCGACGACGGCGGTGGTCGCCGCCAGCGCAGCGGCGCTCAGCGCGGCGAGGCTGCGGAGCCGGCGAGCGGAACGGCGGTGGTCCATGGCTCTCTCCTGTGACGGGGGCGGATCGCAGGGACGGCGTTGACCCACCACAGTGACGGAGATCGCGCCCGTCCGCACACCGGGCCGCCGCCGGGCGGCGGGTGCCAGACTGTCCGGCGTGGCGCTGTACGAGTACCCCGTCGACGTGCTCCACCTGGTGGTCTCGCCCGAGCACGCGTACTTCGGCCGCCCCCGGGACGGCGCCGCCGAGGTCCCGACGACGGACGAGGCCGAGGCGCGCGTCGTCGCGGGCAAGGGCATCGTCGGCGACCGGTTCTTCGGCAAGGCCGCGCACATGGACGCCGCGGTGACGGTGTTCGCGGCGGAGGCGCTGGAGCAGATCGCCCGGGACCTGGGCACGGGACCCCTCGACCCGCTGCTGACCCGGCGCAACGTCGTGCTGCGCGGCGTCGAGCTGCACCCCCTGCTGGGCGAGGAGTTCACGATCCGCTCGGACGTCGGCGGGCGAGTGGAGGAGGTCCGGCTGCGCGGCGGACGTCCCGCGCACCCCTGCGCGTGGATGGACCGCATGCTCGCGCCCGGCGTGCACGGGGCGATGCGGGGCCGCGGAGGGCTGCGGTGCATGCCGGTCACCGACGGCGTCCTGCGGCGCGGGCCGGCGGTGCTGCTCAGCCCGGTGGCGCTCGACCCGGCGCGGGCCGGGGACGCCGTCCTCCGCCCACGCCTGCCCTGATCGCCCGCTCTGAGGTACAGAAGTTTCCCCGCTGATTGCATTCGTGAAAGTTGATGGCAACCTAGTCGCGGGACGCTGCGACGGCGCACGCCCCGGCCGACCAGCGGAGGACCCGATGAGCCGAGCTCTGCCACGACCCCGACGCACCACGACCGCCACCGTGACCCCCGCAGGGATCTGCCTCCTGCTCGGGCTCGGACTGACCGCCCCGGCCGGCACCGCCGCGGCCGCGGTCCCGGATCCCGACCTCCCCGTCGCCACCGCGGACGTGGCCCCCGCGGCCGCGACGGTGCTCCTCGACGACGTCGCCGACCTGCCCCTGGACGACGACGGCGACGCCATCGTCACCGAGCGCACGGAGCGCCTGGTCGCGCCGGGTCTGGAGCTCACGGAGTTCGCGCGGGTCTCCGCCGACGGCTGGCTGAGCGGCGAGGTGCTCGTCGCGCACCTGGGGCAGGACGCCGGGCCGCGGTTCGGGTACCTCGGCCCCGACGCCGTCGCCGGGAACGCGACCGTGAGCGAGATGGCGGCCGACCAGGGCGCCGTCGCCGCGATCAACGGCGACTTCTTCGACATCAACAACTCCGGCGCGGCCCTCGGGGCGGCGGTCGACGACGGCACGCTGCTGAAGTCCGCGACGCCCGGCCGCGAGAAGGCCCTCACGGTCGACACCTCCGGGGTCGCGCGTCTCGCGGAGCTGTTCCTCGAGGGCACGGTCTCCTTCGGGCCGGGCGACGACGCGCGCGAGCTGCCCGTCGCGGGGCTCAACGTCACGGCCGTCCCGGCGGGCGGGGTCGCCGTGTACGACGCGGCGTGGGGGGACGCCGCCCGCACGCGGCCGCTGGGTGCGGGCGAGCAGGGCGTCGAGGTCCAGGTCCGGACCGCCGCCGACGGCGTCGCCGGCACCGTCGTCGCCGTCGGCGCGCCGGGCGAGGGCCGGCTGCCCGCCGACGTGCGTGCCGTCGTCGCCCGCCCGGGCGCGGCGGCCGACGCGCTCGCCGCCCTCGAGCCGGGCGCGGAGGCGTCCCTCGCCTACGGCCTGCGCGACGACCTCGGCGAGATCCGCACCGCCATCGGCGGCGACCCGGACGACTGGCTGCTCGAAGACGGCGAGGTCACGTCGGCCACCGGCGACTTCGCCACCCTGCGCCACCCGCGCACCGCGGTCGGGCTCGGCGAGGACGGCACGACGGCGTACCTCGTGGTCGTCGACGGCCGCCAGGCGCAGAGCGTCGGCGCCTCGCTGCCCGAGCTGGGCCGGTTCCTGTCCCAGCTCGGCGCCGACGACGCGATCAACCTCGACGGCGGCGGCTCCACGACGATGGTCGCGCGGCTGCCCGGCGACACCGGCACGAGCGTGCTCAACAGTCCCTCCGACGGCGCCGAACGTCTGGACGCCAACGGCCTCGGGCTGTTCATGCCCGAGGGTTCCGGCACGGTGCACGCCTACGACGTCCGGGCCGACGTCCCGACCGGGGACGACCCCGCCGCCGACGCGCTGCGCGTCTTCCCGGGCCTGCACCGCACGCTGACGGCCGCCGGCTACGACGAGACCCGTGCGGCCGTCGACACCCGGGCGGACGCGTGGACGACCTCGGACGACGCGGTCGCGGGCGTGGCCCGGGCCGACGACGGCGCGGGCGTCGTGACGGGCGTCGCGCCCGGGACGGCGACCGTCCGGGCCGCGACCCCCACGGGGGACGGCGTCGCGACCGGCGCCGCCGACGTGTCCGTGCTCGGCGAGCCCGTGCGCATCACCGTGCCCGAGCCGGTCGTCACGCTGCCGGACGCGGAGGCGACCGCCTCGCTCACCGTCGTCGGCCACGACGCCGACGGGTACACCGCGCCCGTCGAGGCGCGCGACGTCGAGGTCACCGGCGGCGACGGCGTCGCCGCGCTGGAGCCCGCGCCCGACGGCTCGTTCACGGTGCGCGCGCTGCAGGGCTCCGGTGCCGCGAGCTTCACGCTCGCCGTCGGCGACCTGGAGGTCGAGGTCGCCGTCGCGGTCTCCCTCGAGGACGTCGTGGTGGCGGACCTCGCGGACGCGGCCCGCTGGACCTCCGCGCACGACCGCGCCCCCGGTGGGTCCGTGGCACCGGCCGAGGGCCACGACGGCGCGGCGGGGCTGCGGCTCACGTACGACTTCACGCAGTCCACCGCCACCCGCGGCCAGTACGCCGTCGCGCCCGACGGCGGCGTCGCCGTCCCGGGACAGCCGCGCACGATCACGATGTGGGTGGACGGCGACGAGCGGGGAGCGTGGCTGCGGCTCCAGGTGCGCCAGGGCGACGGCGTCGTCACCAACCTCGACGGCCCGACCGTGTCGTGGGAGGGCTGGCGCCAGGTCGAGTTCGCCGTCCCCGAGGGTGTGGCGTACCCGCTCACGATGCAGCGCGTGCGCGCCCTCGAGACGCGCGCGACGGCGCAGTACGCGGGCGAGCTCGTGATCTCGGACGTGCGGGCCCAGGTGCCGCCGGACGTCGAGACTCCCCCCGCCGAGCGCGTCGAGGACCCGGTCGTGGTCGCCGACGGCGCGACGGACGACGCCCCGCTGCGGGTCGCGGTGATGTCGGACGCGCAGTTCGTGGCCCGCGACCCGGAGTCGGGGGCGGTGCAGGGGGCGAAGCAGGCGCTGGCCGAGATCGTCGCCGAGGACCCGGACCTGCTCGTGATCAACGGTGACCTGGTGGACGAGGCGTCGCCCGCGGACTTCGACCTGGCCCGCGACGTCCTCGACGAAGGGCTGGCCGACGCCGGCTTCCCCTGGTACTACGTGCCCGGCAACCACGAGGTGATGGGCGGGTCGATCGAGAACTTCGAGGCGGAGTTCGGCGAGCGCACGCACGCCGTCGACGTGCCCGACCCGCGCGACCCGGCCGGCGGCACGACGCGCCTCGTGCTGCTCGACTCCTCCAGCGGGCGGCTCGGGAGCGACTTCGCCCAGCTCCGCGCGCTGCGCGAGGCGCTCGACGACGCGGCGGCCGACGACGCCGTGACCGGCGTCGTCACGGTCTTCCACCACCCCCTGGACGACCCGCTGCCGACCAAGGCCAGCCAGCTCACCGACCGGGTGGAGGCCGAGACGCTGCGCGGCTGGTTCGAGGACTTCCGCGAGTCGTCGGGCAAGCAGATCGCCTCCGTCGGCTCCCACGTGGGCGCCTTCCACGCGTCCACGGCCGACGGCGTCCCGTACGTCGTGAACGGGAACTCGGGCAAGAGCCCGGCGAGCACGCCGGCCGACGGCGGGTTCACGGGCTGGTCGATGGTCGGCATCGACCCGGCGGCGCAGGGCACCGGCGACGACGGCTGGTTCTCCTGGGAGGTCGAGGCCCGCGCCGAGAGCGTCGCGGTGAGCGGCCCCGAGGAGCTCGCGGTCGGCACGTCGGGCCAGGTCAGCGCCCTGCTCACCCAGGACGGCACCCGCGAGGTGCCGGTCGCGTGGCCGGTGTCGTCCCGGTGGGGCGGCGAGCACGTGTTCGTCGGGGCGGCCGGCGAGGCGCCCCAGGGCGCCGTGCTCGCGCTGGACCCGCGGACCCACGAGGCCACCGCCGTCGCGCCCGGCCGCGCGACGGTCGAGGTCGAGGTGAACGGGACCGTCGGGACCCTGGACGTGCTCGTCCCCGCCGGCGCCCCGGGCGCGGCCCGGATCAGCGACGACAACGGCTGGGACACCGGCCTGCGCGACGGCGACTACCGGGTGCTCGTCGACCTGTGGTGGGGCGAGAACGCCACCAGCATGCGGCTCTACGAGGACGGCGACCTGATCCACACGGAGAAGGTCGCGCACGGCGGCACGGGCGCCCAGCGCGTCGCCGTGCCGGTGACGGGGAGGGCGAACGGCGAGTACAGGTACACGTGCGAGCTGGTGAACGCGGCGGGCACCACCCCGTGCGCGAACATGCACACCGTGAAGGTCACGGACGCGAACCCGGGCACCCCGGTGCTGTCCCACGACAACCACGACGGCGACGGCGACTACGCGGTCACGGCGACCAAGTGGTGGGGCACGCAGGCCACCGGGTACGTGCTGTACGAGGACGGCGTCGAGGTGGACCGGCAGGAGCTCGTCCCGGGGACCGGGGGAGAGGCGCAGTCCGCCGCGACCGCCCTCACCGATCGCGACCCCGGCACCCACCGGTACGTCGCCGTGCTCACCAACGCCGTCGGCGAGACGCGTAGCAAGGAGCTCACGGTCCGCGTGCGGCGCTGACGTCCGCCGCCCGCCGCGGGCGTTCGCCCCGTGCGCGGCGGGCGGCATATCCTCGGACCATGAGCGACTTCCAGGTCAACCCCCGCGTCAAGTCCGAGCCCACCGGTGCCGCCCTCGGCCGTTTCATCGGCGCGTTCGTGCTCTTCCTGGGCGGCCTCGTGTTGTTCGGCTCCGGCGCCTCCGGCGGCAACCCGACCTTCGACCCTTACATGGTCGTCGGCGGCATCCTGGCCGTCTGCCTGGCCTTCGGCCTGCCGATGATCGGCGCGCACGAGCGCGGCTGACACCCAGGAGCCGTCGGACGATCCGTCGGTACCGCTCCTGCCTCCAGGGGCGCGGGCACCATGGCAGGCGGGAGTGACGGAAGACGCGGCCGGCCCCCTCGAGGGGACCGGCCGCGCCCGCACCTCAGGTCATCGGCTGACGGTGAGCACCGGGGAGACGTTGCCCGCGTGGTCCGTCGCCCGGGCCTCCACCTCCTGGCGCGGCCCGACGCGGATCACGCCCGAGTAGGCCGTCCACTCGCCGCCGCCGACCCGGTACTCGAGGAGCGCGACGCCGGACGCGTCGTCCGTCGCGTCGAGGGTCAGGGACTTCCGGTTCGGGTGCGCCCACGCGGAGGTGACCACGGGGGTGCTGTTGTCCGGCAGGAGATAGGCCCCGACACCCTGGACCGCGGTGCGGGTCGTGTCCTCGACCAGCCACCGGGTGGCGATGTCCGCTCCCGTCAGGGTCAGGGACGTTCCCGAGGTCGTGCGCCCGTCGACGGTGAGGGCGCTGCCGGTCGCCGCGTTGACCAGCCTCCCGTCGTAGGGCTCGGACGCGGTCGACGCGTCCGGCACGAACTGCCACCGCTGGCTCGCCGCGTCCCCGTCCGCCTCGACCCCGGCGTACCGGACCTCCGCGGGGGACACCGCCGTGAGCACGCCCGAGCCGTCCGACGCGCTGATCATGTACGCGCCGTCACCGGCGGGGGAGAACGACCAGACGCCGTCGCCCCACCGCGACCACACGACCGCGTCGCGCTCCGGGTGGTCGGCGTCCCCCGCGTACCGGTCGACCTGGTACTCCGTGCCGACGCCGTCGGTGACGATGCGGAAGGTGTCCGCGGCGAAGTCGACGTCCTCGGCGGTCACCCGCTCGGGCCGCTGCGGCTCCTCGCGGTAGTCGCCGTGGTAGACGTCGGGGGCGGGCTCGTCCCACGGGGCGGGGAGAGTCTGGTCGGCGGGGTACACCTTGGCGAAGAGCTCGTACGCCTGCGGGTCGTACTCGCGCAGCTCCGCCCGGGTGTTGATCGGGCTGCGCACCCCGTCGGACCAGTCCGGCTTCTCCGCCATGACGTCGAACCAGATCGCCGACAGGGTCGCGAAGTACTCGTCGATGTTGCCGATCGCGTAGGTGTTCGGCCACCGTCCGGTGGCCCACGAGTTCTCGTACGCGGCGTACAGCTCGTCGGACAGGCTGGTGTCCGCCAGCGTCTCGATGCCCACCAGGCGCACGGCGTGGCCGAACTCGTGCACCAGGATGTTCTCGTTCGGGTAGCCGGTGTTGAGGAACGTGTTCTCGTTCCCCCGCGTCCGCAGCACGTTGCGCTCGGAGATCGACGACACGCAGCCGTTCCACTCGCTGCCGCCGTAGCCCTCGACGTCGTACATCGCGGGGTCGTACCCGGCGCGGTGCTCGGGCACGAGGTAGGCGTTCTCGCGCGCCGCGTAGACCGCGAGGGAGCAGCCGAAGTCGGCCATCCGGGCCGCGATCCCGTTGTCGGCCTTGCCGAGCTGGATGTCCACCTCCGCCGCGGCGAGGTCCAGGGTGGCCGGCTCGACGCGGGAGTTCGCCTTGACCGTGATGCCGGACGTCGTGGTCGTCGACTGCGTGTAGTAGTCCAGCTCGGGCACCCCCGTGTACGTCGCGTCCGCCGCGGGCCGCCCCTCGGCGTCCTGGATCGCGGCGCCGTCGACCGTGACGGTGAGCAGCTCGTCGGGGTCGATCGTGCCCGTGTACGCGATGCTCGCGAGGTGCAGGTCGTCGGGGAGCCGCGCCATGGAGTTCGCGTCGGACGCCGCGATCTGGCGGTTGTCCTGGTCGAAGAAGATCGTGTCCGTCGGCCCGGTGGCGGGCTTCGCGGTGAGCGCGACCGTCGTGCCGCCCTGGGTGAGGATGACGTTCTCAGGGCTGACCGCCGCGGCCTCGTCGACGTAGCGGTCCCAGTAGATCTCGAGGAACCGGCCCTCGTTGATGACGCGGACCTCGGTGACCTGCGGGCCGTCGAAGCCCGGGTCGGTCGCCACCGTGCCGTCGGCGGCGACGGGGATCGCCGCGGGCTCCTCGCCCGCGGCGGTCCCCGCCCCCGTCAGCAGCGCCGCCGTCGTCGCCGTCACCGTGACGGCGGCGGCCAGGGCCGCTCGAACCGACCTGTCTCGGATGGTCTTCACACCAGTGTTCCCTTCGCCTGCGGTGAGCCCTGCCTGACGTTGGTGCTGCGGTGTTGCGGACCCCGTGGCCGGTCGGCGACGGGGACGTCCTCAGACGACGGCGGGCAGCAGGCCCTGGGTCCAGGCCTCGATGCCGGCTGCGTCGATGGGCAAACCGTCGGAGAGCACGTCGTGGCCGTCGGCGGTGACGAGCAGGTCGTCCTCCAGCCGCACGCCGACGCCGCGCAGCTCCGGCGGCACGGTGAGGTCGTGGGCGTGGAAGTACAGCCCCGGCTCGACCGTCATGACGACGCCCGGCTCGAGGTCGGCGCCCATGTAGTCCTGCCACTCGCTGTGCGCGCAGTCGTGCACGTCGAGGCCCAGGTGGTGGCCGATGCCGCACACGAGCCAGCGGCGGTGGTGCTGGCCCTGCGGCGAGAGCGCCTCGTCGACCGACACGGGCAGCAGGCCCCAGTCGTGCAGGCCCTGGGCGATCACCTCCATCGCCGCGTAGTGGAAGTCGAGGTAGTTCACCCCGGGCTTCACGTGCGCCATGCCCGCGCGGTGGCTCTTCTCCACGAGGTCGTGCACGGCGCGCTGCTCCGCGGTGAACCGGCCCGACGGCGGCACGGTGCGCGTGACGTCGGCGGTGTACAGGGAGTTCGTCTCCACGCCCATGTCGAGCAGGAGCGGGACGTCGGGCAGCACCGGCCCGTCGCAGCGCACCCAGTGCAGGGTGGGGGCGTGAGGCCCGCTGCCGACGATGGTCGCGTAGCCGGGGCCGTTGCCCGTGGTGCGGGCGTGCCGGTCGAACGTGCCCTGCAGCCAGCGCTCCCCGCCGGCCCGGACCGCGGCCGGGATCTCCCGCGCGACGGCCTCGAAGCCCGTCACCGTGTGGTCGACGGCGGCGCGCAGCTGCGCCACCTCCCAGGCGTCCTTGACCATGCGCAGGTCGGAGCACACCCGGGCGAGCTCGCCCGACGGCTCCAGGCCCTGGCGCGCGACGACGTCGGCGGCCACGGCGCGGCCTGCCCACCAGCCCGACCCGTGGGCCAGGGCGTCGTCGAGCTCCGTGAGCGGCCGCACCGGGATGCCCAGCGCCCGCTCCCACTCGCCGAGGCCGGGCGACGCGCCCACCCACAGCTCGCCGTGCATCGCGTCGGAGAAGAACGCCGGGTCGCCCGGCCGCGCCGGCGGCGGCGCGTAGAGCACCGCCTCGGCGCCGTGCAGCACGACGACGGCGTCCTCGAGCTGGCAGCCCGTGAGCCACACGAAGTCGCTGTCGGCGCGGAAGTCGTACGACGTGTCGTTGCTGCGCACGGGGGCGCGGCCGGCGCCGACGACGACCGTCCGGCCGCCGAGCCGCTCGGCCAGCCGGGCCCGGTGCGCCGCCGCGGCTGGGGCCGCGCCGTCGGGCACGCGGGCCTCGACCACGTCGGTGCCCCAGCCCTGGGAGATCATCTCGGTGAAGGCCGGGACCTCGGTGAGTCGTGGCGTCCGGTTCCCCGAGTGGGGCGGCCGGTGCAGGTGCTGGTGCGTGTCCTGGGGTGCCTGCGTCATCGTCGTTCTCCTCCCGCGTCCCGGACCGTCTCCCGCAGGCGCCGCAGCACCCGGGGGTCGCCGAGACCGTCGTGCTCGTACTCGTTGGTGACCCAGGCGTGGGAGGCCCCCAGCCGGGACAGGGTGTCGAGCTGCAGGCCCGAGTCCACGTACATGTCGTCGAAGTACACGGCCGCGGCCAGGGGCACGTCGTTCGCCGCGAGGCGTTCGACGTCGTACAGCGGGCTCCACTCGGCCCGCGCGGCGAGCTCGTGCACGGCGGGAGCGAACGGCCGCAGCAGCCGCACCTCGTCGAACATCCACGGGAACGCCATCTCGCCCGTGAGCAGCAGCGGCCGCTCGTCGGGCCCGAACTGCGGCCGCTCGTCGCGGGCGCGCTGGGCCGCCCACGCCGTCGGGCCGTTCGCGCCGTCGCCGTAGATGGACTCCTGCAGCGTCCAGAACAGCGGGCTCCCCGCCGACGACGAGCGCACCTGCACCTGCTCGAGGAACCCGTGCGACAGCCGGCCGGGGCGCACGAACGCCTCGTCGACCAGCCAGTGCAGCCGCTCCGACCCGGGCTTCATCCCCAGGTCGATCCCCAGGGACTGGAACCGGTGCACGGTGAGGGCGTCACCGTCCGGCAGCCGCACGTCGCCCTCGGCGAGCCGGTCGGCGATCGCGGCCACGGCGTCGACGTCCTGCGGGTACAGGCCGTAGTAGCGCCGGGTCTTGGCCTCAGCACGGGCGAACGTGCGCCGGTACACCTCGTCGGCGCTGGCGGGCGTGCCCGGGATGCCGCCCGTGACGTAGCAGGCGGCGAGCCCCTCCGGCGCGGCGGACAGGTAGGCGAGCGTGATCCAGCCGCCGAACGACTGGCCGAGGCTCGCCCAGCGGCGGCCGTCGTAGTGCGTGCGGCGCACGTGCTCCAGGTCGGCCACGATCGAGTCGGCCCGGAAGCAGGCCAGGAAGTCCGCGCCGGCGGCGGCGTCCCCGCGGGCGGCGACCTCCTCGCCGTCCAGGGGGGTGCTGCGGCCGGTGCCGCGCTGGTCGGGCAGGACCACGCGGTAGGTCTTCAGCGCCTCGTCGAGCCAGCCGCCGCGGTCCAGGGGCCGCGGCGACGCCCCGCCGGGCCCGCCCTGCAGGTACACGAGCAGCGGCAGGTCGTCACCACGGCGGTCGGGGTCGACGACCTCGCGCCAGAACACGGTGATCTGCTCGCCGTCGGGCCGCGACCAGTCCAGCGGCACGGCGTCCGTGCGCTCGGTGACGTGCAGCCCGGGCAGGTGATAGGTGGTCACGCGGTCGTCTCCTCCTCGGCCCGTGCGTCCGCGGCCTCGCGGCGCGCCCGCTCCCACTCGGGGCGGATGCGCGGCACGGCGGCGAGCAGCGTGCGGGTGTACTCGTGCTGCGGGTCGTCGAAGACGGAGTCCCGCTCGCCCTGCTCGACGATCCGGCCCGTCGACATCACCGCGACGCGGTCGGCGATCTGCCGCACCACGGCGAGGTCGTGCGCGATGAAGAGGTAGCTGAACCCCTCCTCGCGCTGCAGGCGTCGCAGCAGGTTGATGATCTGCGCCTGCACCGACACGTCGAGGGCCGACACCGCCTCGTCGCAGACCACGAGGCGCGGCGACACGGCGAGCGCCCGCGCGATGCCGATGCGCTGCGCCTGCCCGCCCGAGAACTGCGACGGGTAGCGGCGGAACTGGTCGGGGTCGAGGCCGACGCGCTCCATGAGGCCCTGGGTGAAGGCCCGGGTGCCGCCCGGCACCTCCCGGCCCTGGTAGACCAGCGGCGCCGTGACGATCCGCTCCACCGTGTGCCGCGGGTTGAGCGACGAGTACGGGTCCTGGAACACCACCTGCACGTCGCTGCGGAATCGCCGCAGCCGCTCGCCCCGCACGTGCGTCACGGGCTCGCCGTCGAGCACGACCTCGCCCGACGTCGCGTCCATGAGCCGCGCGACGAGCCGCGCCGTCGTGGACTTCCCGGAGCCCGACTCGCCGACGAGCGCGAGCGTCTCGCCGGCGCGCACCTCGAGGCTCACGCCGTCGACGGCGCGGAACGTGTCCGCCCGGCCCAGCAGGCCGCCGGTGCCGGGCACCGCGAACTCCTTGACGAGGTCCGTGGCGCGCAGCAGCGGCGGGCCGCCGCGCGACGGCGTCGCGGGGGCGCCCGTCACCGGGGCGTCCGTGCCGGGCTCGGTACCGGTCCCGGCCCCCGTGCTCGTGGTGCTCATGGCTTCCCTCCCACCGCGTCGATGCTGCGGTCGACGAGGCGCAGCTCGCCGATCTCGTCGTCGATCCTCGGGACGGCGTCGAGCAGCGCCCGCGTGTACGGGTGCCGCGGGTCGGAGAACAGGCGCTCGGCCGGCGCCTGCTCGACGCTCACCCCGTGCCGCATCACGACGACGTCCTCGGCGATCTCGCTCACCACCGCGAGGTCGTGGGAGATGAGGATCAGGGCCGTCCCCGTCTCCCGACGCACCTCCTGGAGCAGGTCGAGGATCTGGGCCTGCACGGTGACGTCGAGCGCCGTGGTGGGCTCGTCCGCGATGAGCAGGTCCGGCTCGGTGGACAGGGCCATCGCGATCATGACGCGCTGGCGCATGCCGCCGGAGAACTGGTGCGGGTAGTGGTCCACCCGGCGGGCGGCGTCGGCGATGTGCACCCGCTCCATCGCCTCGATCGCGACCTTCCGGGCCTGGCGCCGGGTGACGCCCGTGCGGTGCGCCCGGTACGCCTCCTCGATCTGCATCCCTACCGTGTAATACGGGTTCAGGGACGACAGCGGGTCCTGGAAGATCATCGCCATGCGGTCGCCGCGCAGGCGCCGCACCTTCGACTCCGGCAGGGCCGTGAGGTCCGTGCCGTCCAGGGCCACCCGGCCGCGCAGGCTCGCCGTCGGCGGCAGCAGGCCCATCACGGCCAGCGACGTCATCGACTTGCCGGAGCCCGACTCGCCGACGATCCCCAGCGACGCCCCCTGCTCGAGCGTGAAGGAGAGCCCGTCGACGACGTCGAGCGGCCCGTTCTTGGTCGAGAAGGTGACGGTGAGGTCCTCGACCTCGAGCAGCGCGCTCATGCCCTCGCTCCGATCCGCACCCGCGGGTCGATGGTCGTGTAGACGATGTCCACGATCACGTTCCCCACGATCACCAGGAACGCCGCGACCAGCGTGACGCCCATGATGACCGGCTGGTCGTTCTTGGTGATGGAGTCGGCGGCCATCTTGCCGACGCCGTTGAGGCCGAAGACGGTCTCGATGATGATCGCGCCGCCCAGCAGGCCGGCGAAGTCCATGCCGAACAGCGTCACGACCGGTGTCAGCGCGGGACGCAGCGCGTGCCGCCGCCACACCAGGCCCGGCGCGAGGCCCTTGGCGCGCGCGGTCCGGACGAAGTTCTCGTCCAGGGTGTCGACCACGTTGGCCCGCGTGAGCCGCTGGTACATCGAGGCGTAGGTGAAGGCCAGCACGAGCCACGGCATGACGAAGTTGAGGAACCACTGCCCGGGGTCGTCGCCGAACGGCACGGCCTGGGGGAAGGGGAGCCACCCGAGCTTGACCACCAGCACGTACTGCAGCACCAGCGCCAGCACGTAGTTGGGGATGGAGACCCCGCCCAGCGCCGCCCCGGTGGCGGCCCGGTCGAACCAGGTGCCCCGTTTGATGGCGGCCACCAGGCCCCCGGTGACGCCCATGAGCAGCCACAGCACGGCGGCGCCGACGGCGAGCGTCGCGGAGACGCCGAACCGCTGCTCGAACATCTCGAGCACGGGCTGCCCGGTCTGGAACGAGTAGCCGAGGCACGGCGCCGCGCAGTCGATCGCGTTGGCGCCGGTCCCGTAGGTCGAGCCGACGAACAGCCCGGACAGGAAGCCGAGGAACTGCTCGTAGAACGGCCGGTCGAGCCCGAGGTTGGTGCGGATCTGGTCGATCAGCTCGGGGGTGCAGTTCTTGCCGCAGATCTGCACCGCGGGGTCGGGGGAGAGGGCGAAGAAGATCGCGTAGGTGAACAGGACGACCAGGAACAGCACGCCGACCATGCCGGCGAGCCTCGTGGCGAGAAAACGGACCATCAGCGCCTCTCCCCCGCGTCGACGACGTCCTTGAGCCGGTCGCCGAGGACCGTGAAGGACAGCACGAGCAGGAACAGGAAGGTTCCGGGGATCAGGAAGTACATCGGGTCGACGGCGTACCAGCTCATCGACTGCGCGATCATCTGCCCCCAGGACGGGGTGGGTGGGACCACGCCCACGCCGAGGAAGCTCAGGCCGGCCTCCGTGCCGATGTACCCGGGCACGGCCAGCGTCGTCATGACGATGATCGTCGAGCGCAGGTTCGGCAGGATCTCCAGCAGCACGATGCGCCAGCCCGACGCGCCGGACGCGCGCGCCGCCTCGACGAACTCGCGCTGCGCGAGCGTCATCGTCTGGCCGCGCACGACGCGGGCGAGGTAGGGCCAGCCGAACACGGAGATGACGAGCACCAGCAGCGGGGCGCGGTTGCTCGCCGGCAGCGCCGACAGGATCGCGATCATGAAGATGAGCGCCGGGAACGCCATGAGGAAGTCCATGACGCGCGAGACGACCTGGTCGACCTTGCCGCCGTGGTACCCCGCGAGCAGCCCGAAGACGACGCCGAGCAGCGTGGTGAGGGCCGTGGCGGCGAGCGCGATGAGCATGGAGGTGCGCGCGCCGTAGACGATGCGCGCGAAGAGGTCGCGCCCGCTGCCCGGCTCGACGCCGAACCAGTGCTCGGCGCTGATCCCGCCGAGCGGGCCGATCGGTAGCCCCCCGAGGTTCGGGTCGATGGCCGACTGGTCGAACTCGTACGGCCCCCAGCCGGAGACCTTCACGATCAGGGGCGCCGCGACGGCCATGAGGGCGACGAGCGCGATGTACGACAGGGCGAGCACGGCGCCGCGGTTGCGCAGCAGGTGGTGCCAGACGCCCTGCCGGCGCGCCGGGGGCGCGACGCCGATCGACGGCGCGCCCCCGGTCTCTGCCTCGAGCGTGGTCATGCTGATGGTCATGGATCAGCCCTTGCTCGGGTCCTTGAGGCCGACCCCGGTGTAGTCGAGGCCGCCGGTCGCCACGCCCGGGCTGGAGTGGACCCCGGTGACGTTCTCGCCGGGCAGCAGCACGACCTTCTCCACCAGCAGCGGCACGATCGGCGCCTCCTCGAGGGCCTGCTCGTCGAGGTTGCCCCACGCCTCGTTCGCCGCCGTCGGGTCGGTGATGGCGAGCGCGTCGTCGATGGCCGAGTTGATCGCCGGGTCGTCGATCTGGGCGAGGTTCGAGTTGCCCTTGTCGGTGATGCGGCGCCCGTCGAACAGCGGCGGGATGACGGTGCTGGCCGACGAGGCCCAGTCCGGGCACCAGCCGGTGATCGCGGCGTCGCTCTGCAGCTTCGGCGTGCCGATCGTCTCGTAGAAGGTGGAGGTGTCGATCGGGTTGAACGTGACCTTGATGCCGACGCGGGCCAGCGACTGCTGCACGGCCTCCGCCTGCGCCTGGAGCTTGGGCTGGGTGCGCATGTCGAGCACCATGTCGAAGCCGTCGGCGTACCCGGCCTCGGCGAGCAGCTTCTTGGCCTTGTCGACGTCGCCGGTGTTCCCCTCGCTGGGGTACAGGTCGAACTTCTTGTAGCCCGCGACGGACGACGGGATGGTCGTGCTGGCGATGTCGGCGAGCATGGTGCCGCCGGTGCCGTTCTGCACGGCGGCCTTGTCCACGGCGTACGAGATCGCCTGGCGCACCTTGACGTCGTCGAACGGCTTCTTGGTGGTGTTCAGGCCCATGTAGGTGGTGCAGACGCCGGGCCAGTCGACCAGGCGGTCCTTGTAGCGCGGGTCCTGCACGCGGGCGAGCGTGGCCGGCTGCAGGTTGCCCGCGATCGCGTTGACGTCGGTGCCCTGGCCGGCGAGCATCCGCTCGTCGATCGTGGCCGGGTCGAGGCCGAGCTGGAAGTTCCAGCCGTCCGGCTTGGCCGTGCGCACCTCGTCGGTGGCCGGGTCCCAGTTCTCGTTCCGCACGAGCTTGATGACGCTGCCAGGGGTGTACGTGTCGAGCGTGTACGGGCCGGACGCGACGATGTCGTTGAGGAACTCGTCCCCCGCGCCCGAGCCCACGGGGAACGGCGCGAAGTTCGGCTGGGACGCCACCGCCGGGAAGTCGGGGAACGGCTTCTTGAGGTGGAAGACGATGGTCTGGGCGTCCGGCGTCTCGATGGTCGGCAGATCGCCGGAGACGTACGGGCCCTGGTAGTCGTCGGGGGCGTCGATGACCTGCTTGGCGTACGGGGAGCCGATGCCGATCTCGGGGTCCCAGGCGCGGGAGACGCCGAACTCGACCTCGGCCGACGTGATCGGGTCGCCGTTGTCGAACTTCAGCCCGTCCTTCAGCGTGAACGTCCAGGTCAGCCCGTCGTCCGACACCGTGCCGGTGTCGGTGGCGAGGTCCGGCACGATCTCGTTCGGGTCGTCGGCGCTGCCCGACGCCGGCGTCGTGAGCGTGCGGTACACGAGCCGGTAGAAGTTGTTGACGCCGCCGTCCCAGCCCTTGGCCGGGTCGAGGTAGGAGAAGTCGGCGTTCTGCAGCACCTGCACGACGCCGCCGGCGGCGGGCTCGCCCTCGAGCCCGCCGGCGCTGCTCGCCGTCGAGCCCGAGCCCCCGCTGCCCCCGCCGGAGCAGGCGGTGAGCGCGAGCGCGGTCACGGCGGCGACAGCCGCGGCACGGAGGGCGGGTCTGGTCACTCGTCTGGTCATGGGGGGCCTCCCAGGGTGTGGATGGTGCGACGGAGTCGGACGGAGGAGGTGCGGTCGAGCGGTCAGGACAGGCGGAGGAAGACGCGCATCGCGCCGACCTCGCGGTTGCCCCAGAGCGCGTAGGGCACGAGGGCCACCTGCGCGCGGTCGGAGGCGGGCGCCGCGGCGCCCAGCGGGGGGTACGGGTCGTCGTCGACCGGGGGAGCGACGGCGAGGTCGCCGCGCAGCACGCGCCACGGGTGGTCGTCGTCGACCGCGAGCCGGGGCACGTCGTCGGGCCCGAGGAGAAGGTCGTCCACCGGGGCGGGGGAGTCCTGCTGCTCGACGCAGTACACGAGCGGGCCGCGCAGGACGGCGGCGGTGCCGCGCGCGGCGTCCAGGTGCGGGTGCGCGGTGACGGCGCGCACGGGCATCGGCAGGTCGAGCTCGACCGCCTGCCCGGGGGTCCAGGTGCGGGTCAGCCGCAGCCAGCCGTCGGTGGCACGCTCGTCGACCGGCGCGCCGTCGATCGTCGCCGAGGCGCCGTCGGCCCAGGCCGGGACGCGCAGCGCGAGAGTCACCGGTCGGTCGGCGGCCTCCCGGACGGTGACGCGCACGCGGCCGTCCCACGGGAGGTCCGTCTCGACGTCGACGCCGATCGCGGGCGCGTCGATCGCGGCGCCGGCGTACAGGGCCAGGGTGAGGGAGTCGTCGTCGGCGACGGCCAGGTGGTCCTGCAGCTCGGCCATCCAGCGCACGACGTTGGGCGGGCAGCACGGGCAGCCGAACCAGGCGCGGCGCAACGGCTCGCCGTCCTTCTCGGCGCCCGAGCGCTGCTCGTGGTCGGGACGACGCTGCAGCGGGTTGTCGTAGAAGAAGGCGGCGCCGTCCTCCGACAGCCCCACGGCGAACGCGTTGTGCAGCACGCGCTCCAGGTGGTCGAGCACGTCGGCCCGGCCGGTGGCGAGGAACAGGCGCCACGCCCACTGCAGCGTGCCGATGGCGGCGCAGGTCTCGGCGTACGCGCGCTCGGCGGGCAGCTCGAACCGGTCGCCGAACGCCTCGTCGGAGTGCCGGGAGCCGATGCCGCCGGTGAGGTAGGACTTGCGGGCCACCATGTCGTCCCACAGGCGCTCGAGGTGGGCCAGCAGGGCGGCGTCGCCCGTCTCGAGCGCGACGTCGGTCGCCCCGGCCGCCAGGTAGACCATGCGCACGGCGTGCCCGGTGACCGAGCCCAGCTCGCGCAGGGGCACGGCGTCCTGGAAGTAGTCGGCGGGGAAGACGGTGTGCTCCAGCGTGCCGGCGCCGCGGCGCTCGACGAACAGCCGCGCCTGCTCCAGGTAGCGGCCGTCCCCGGTCTCGCGGGCGAGCTCGACCAGCGCCATCTCCACCTCGGGGTGGCCGCAGTACGCCTCCTCGCCGCCCGGGCCGTAGCGGTCGACGACGAGGTCGGCGAACCGGGTCGCGACGTCCAGGAGACGGTGGTCGCCGAGCTGGCGCGACGCCGCGACCGCGGCCTGGGTGAGATGGCCCAGGTTGTACATCTCGTGGCCCCAGGACAGGTCCTGCCACGGCTCCTTGGGGCTCTGGGGCGACTGGTAGAAGGTGCCGAGGTAGCCGTCGGGGCGCTGGACCTGCTCGATCAGCGCGACGGACTCCTCGTAGAAGTCGCGGGCGGCGGCCAGGGCGCTCTCGCCGCCGGCTCCCTGGTCGGCGCTCGCGGCCTGCGCGAGCTCGTACACGACGCCCTCGAGCGTCTTGTAGACGTCGGTGTCGAGGAACGGGTACCGGCCGCGGTAGTCGCCGACGGCCGGGTCCAGCAGCCGGCGGAAGTTGTCGAGGTTGCCGGCCCGCCGCACCTCGCGCACCACGTGCGGCACGGTGACGTCGCGGTTGCGGCGCTGCCAGTCGTGCAGCAGCCCTCCGGTGAGGCGCACGCGGCCGGCGCCCAGCGGGGTGCCGGCGCGGCCGCGCACCGCCACGGCCGGGGCGCGGGTCGGGGCGGGCGTCAGGTTCGGGGCGATGGCCACGGAATCTCCTCGGTGGTATATCACATTGCACATGCGCCGCCACGTCGCCCAGGGCGAGCCGGCGGGACGTCGTCGTCCGGTGTCGCGTGGTCGGCGGCCGCGTCGTCGCGTCCGCCGGGCCGTTCTTCCCCGGGAACACGGTGATTCTCGGGGTGGAGGCGGGTCCCGGGTCGCGGTCCCCGCCGTCTCGCCGGGCGGGTCGCCTTGACCAGCCCGCCGATGTGACCGGTAACATATCATGCACTACTGTGATGTCCACCACCCCCTGAATCGACTCGTTGAGGAAGTGCTCATGTCGGAAGCCGTCGCCTCATTCCGCCGCATCGAGGCGCCGGTGAGCCTGCGCGAGACCGTCTCGCGCGCGCTCACGGCGGCGATCGTCTCGGGCGACCTCGCGCCGGGCACGCTCGTGTCCGTGCCCTCGCTGACGGCGCGGTTCGCGGTCTCGGCCACCCCGGTGCGCGAGGCGATGCTGGACCTGGAGAAGCGCGGGTTCGTCACCGCCGTGCGGAACAAGGGCTTCCGCGTCACCGAGGTGTCGCCGGAGATGCTCGGCCACATCGCGGAGGTCCGCCAGCTCCTGGAGCCGCCGGCGATGGAGCAGCTGGCGGGGCGGTTCCCGCTGAGCGCCCTGCCCGCGCTGCGCGAGCAGGCCGACGCCATCGTCACCGGAGCGCGGTCGGGCGACCTGGTGACCTACCTCGAGGCGGACCGGGCCTTCCACCTGCGGCTCACGACCCTGGCGGGCAACCCCCTGCTGGTCGACGTGGTCGCCGACCTGCGCAGCCGCGCACGCCTGCTGGGGCTGTCGCAGATGGTGGCGACGGACCGGCTGGAGCACTCCGCGGCGGAGCACCACGAGCTGCTCGACCTGCTCGCCGCCGGCGACGCCGCCGGCGCGCGGGACCTCATGCGCCGCCACATCGGCCACACCACGGGCTGGTGGGCGGGGCGCCCCGAGGACGACTGACGGGGCGGGCCGGCGGCGTGGGCCGGACCCGACCCGTACCCCCTGCTGGTATGTGACATATTATCGAAGGGAGCCGCATGACCGCCGACGTCGTGGTCGTGGGAGCGGGGATCGTGGGCGCCGCGTGCGCCCGGGCGCTCGCCCGCCGGGGGCTCGCGGTGACCGTGCTCGACCGACGCGGCGCCGCGTCCGGCACCACCGCCCACGGCGAGGGCAACCTGCTCGTCTCGGACAAGGAGCCCGGGCCCGAGCTCGTGCTCGCGCACCACGCGGCCCGGCGATGGCCGTCGCTCGTCACGGAGCTCGCCGACGAGCTCGGCCCCCGGTTCCCCGACCTCGAGTACGACCCCAAGGGCGGCCTCGTCGCGGCGACCACGCCCGGCGGCGCACAGCCGCTGCGGGAATTCGCCGCGCGGCAGCGCGGCGCCGGGGTGGACGCGCGGGAGATCGACGTCGCCCAGGCGCTCGAGCTCGAGCCCGCGCTCACCCCGGGCCTCACCGCCGCCGTCTGGTACCCCGAGGACGCGCAGGTGCAGCCGGTCGCCGCGGCCGAGGCGCTGCTCGCCTCCGCCCGGCGCGCGGGGGCGCGGGTGCGCGCCGGGGTCGAGGTCGTCGGCGCGCTGCGCGACGGCGACCGGCTCGTCGGGGTGCGCACCTCGGACGGCGACCTCCCCGCCGGGGCCGTGGTGCTCGCCGCGGGTCCGTGGTCGGGCGTCGTGGCCGCCCGGCTCGGCGTCGCGCTGCCCGTGCGCCCGCGCCGCGGGATGGTGCTGGTCACCACCCGGATGCCGCACGTCGTGCGGCACAAGGTCTACGACGGCGACTACGTGGGTGCGACCCAGTCGGGGGACGCGGCGCTGCAGACGTCGAGCGTCGTCGAGTCGACCGCCGCCGGCACGGTGCTGATCGGTTCCAGCCGCGAGCAGGTGGGGTTCGACGAGCGGCTGCGCGCCGTCGTGCTGCGCGAGATGGCCGCCCGCGCGATCCGCCTGTTCCCGTTCCTCGCCGACGCGAGCGTCATGCGCAGCTACCTGGGCTTCCGCCCGTATGTGCCCGACCACCTGCCCATCGTCGGACCCGACCCCCGGACGCCCGGCCTGTGGGTCGCGACCGGGCACGAGGGCGCCGGCATCGGGCTGGGACCCGTGAGCGGCGAGCTGCTCGCCGACCTGTTCACCGGCGCGGAGCCGGCGGTGGATCCCGCGCCGTTCCGCGTCGACCGTCCGGCGGTGCTCGCCGCCGGGGTCACCGACCCGTCCGAGCCGACGCTGTCCGAGAGCGCGGCGTCCGACACCACCGGGGAGGCCTCATGACCGAGGCACCGCAGGGCGCCGGCCCGCGCCCGCTGACCATCACCCTGGACGGCGAGCCGTTCGCCGGCACGGAGGGGCAGACGATCGCGGGGATGCTGCTGGCCGCCCGACGCCGCTCGTGGCGCACGACCAGCGTCGACGCCGCGCCGCGCGGCGTGTTCTGCGGCATCGGCGTGTGCTTCGACTGCCTCGTCACCGTGAACGGCGCCCGCGACGTGCGGGCCTGCCTCCGCCGGGCCGCCGACGGGGACGTCGTCGAGTCGCAGCACGACCTGCTGCCGGGCTCGGCGGCGGGCGCCGGGGCGGCCTCGTGAGCGCCCGCAGCGTGGTCGTCGTCGGGGCGGGGCCCACCGGGCTGTCGGCCGCGCGGGCCGCGGCGCGCGCCGGGGCCGAGGTGACCCTGCTCGACGCGTCGGACCAGGTGGGCGGCCAGTTCTGGCGGCACCGTGCGCTCCCGGGCGGCACCACGTCGCCCGACGAGCACCGGTACCACCACGGCTGGGGCACGTTCACCGCGCTGCGCGACGTCGTCCTCGGGCACCCGCGGGTCACGGTGCTGACCTCGGCCCAGGTGTGGGCGCTCGAGCGGCTGGACGACGGCGTGCGGCTGCGCGTGCTGGTGGGGCCCGCGGACGCCGCGGGTCGCGAGCACCTGACCCTCACCCCCGACGCGCTGGTGCTCGCCACGGGCGCGCACGACCGCACGCTGCCGTTCCCCGGCTGGCAGCTGCCCGGCGTCACGACGGCCGGCGCGGCCCAGGCGCTCGCCAAGTCGGAGCGCGTGGCCGTGGGCGACCGCGTCGTCGTGGCGGGGGCGGGCCCGTTCCTGCTGCCGGTCGCGACGTCGCTGCTGCTCACCGGCGCGCGTGTGCTGTCCGTGCACGAGGCCGCGACCCCGGCGGCGCTGGCCCACGGGTGGGTCTCCCGGCCGGCCGGGCTGCTGGGCGCCGCGCACAAGCTGGGCGAGCTCGGCGGGTACGCCGGGGCGCTCGCGCGGCACCGGGTCGCCTACCGCCTCGGCGAGGCGGTGGTCGCCGCCCGCGGGGACGGCCGGGTCGAGGAGGTGACGGTCGCGCGCGTGGACGCGCGGTGGTCGCCCGTGCCGGGCACCGAGCGCACGGTCGCGGCCGACGCGGTGGCCGTCTCGCACGGCTTCACGCCGCGGCTCGAGCTCGCGGTGGCCGCCGGCTGCGCGATCTCGCCCGACCGGTTCGTCGTCGTCGACGACGAGCAGCGCAGCAGCGTCCCGGGCGTCTGGGCCGCGGGCGAGCTCACCGGCATCGGCGGCGCGGAGGCTGCGCTGGCCGAGGGGTGGGTGGCCGGGCACCGCGCGGCGTCCGGCCCGCCCGACGACGCGGGCCTCGCCCGCGCGGTCCGCCGCCGTGCGCGGTCCGCCGACTTCACGCGCCGGCTCGAGGCCGCGCACGGCATCCGCGGGGGCTGGACGTCCTGGCTGCGCGACGACACCCTCGTCTGCCGCTGCGAGGAGGTCGACGCGGGCACGCTGCGCGCCGCCGCGTGCGCGACGGGCTCGACCGACCTGCGGTCCGTGCGGCTCACCAGCCGCGCCGGCCTCGGGCCGTGCCAGGCGCGGATCTGCGGCCGCACGGTCGCGGAGCTCGTCGACGCGGCCGGGCCGGACGCCTCGCCCGGCGCCCCGGCACCCGAGGCCCCGCCCGCCGTTCCCGACCGCCGGCCGCTCGTCGTGCCGGTGCGGCTCGGCGACCTCGCCACGCTGCCGGACGACCCGACCTGACCCGACCACCACCACCGACCCCTCGCGTCCCGAGCCGGTGACGCGCGAACCGAGAGGACACCTCATGAGCTCCCAGACCGTCGACCTGGGCGGCGTCGTCGTCGCCACGACGCTCCCCTTCGTCGCCGACCAGACCGCGCCCGCCGGCCTCGCCGTGGACTACGACGGCTACGCCGCCCACGTGGACCACCTGATGAACGCCGGCTGCCGCGGCGTCGGGCCCAACGGCTCGCTCGGCGAGTACTCGTCGCTGACCGACGACGAGCGCCGCAAGGTCGTGCAGACCGCCGTCGAGGCCGTCGCCGGCCGCGGCATCGTGATCGCGGGCGTGCACGGCGTGGGCTGGCACCAGGCCCGGCACTGGGCCGAGCTCGCCGCCGAGGACGGCGCCGACGCCGTCCTCCTGCTTCCGCCCACGATCTTCCGGGCCAACCGGCGCGAGATCGTGGAGCACTACACCCGGGTGAACGAGGTGGGCCTGCCGATCATGGCCTACAACAACCCGTTCGACACCAAGGTCGACCTCACGCCGGACATCGTGGCCGAGCTGGCGCAGCTCGAGAACGTCGTGGCCGTCAAGGAGTTCTCCGGCGACGTGCGGCGCATCACCGAGCTGCGCGAGGCGGCCGACATCGATGTCATCGCCGGAGCCGACGACCTGCTCTTCGAGTCCCTCGTCATGGGTGCCACGGGCTGGTTCGCCGGCTACCCGAACGCGATCCCGGAGGTCGCCGTCGAGCTGTACGACCTGGCGCGGGCCGGGAAGATCGTCGAGGCGCGAGAGCTGTACGAGAACGTGGTGGCCATGTTCCGCTGGGACTCGCGCACCGAGTTCGTGCAGGCCATCAAGCTGTCCACGCAGATCGCCGGGCGCCCGTTCGGCATCGAGACCCGCCCGCCGCGCGGCCCGCTCTCCGCCGAGCAGGCGGCCGCCGTGCGTCGTGACACCGAGAAGGCCCTCGCGTACATCGCCGATCGCTGAACCTGTACACCACGTCCGTCATCACCAGAGCCCCATCGAGGAGGCCGACCATGCGATCGTCCCGGACCTTCACCGCCGTCGACTCGCACACCGAGGGCATGCCCACGCGGGTCGTCACGTCCGGCCTGGGTGTCATCCCCGGCGCCACGATGAACGACAAGCGCCTGCACTTCATCGAGCACCTCGACGACGTGCGGAAGCTGCTCGTGAACGAGCCGCGGGGGCACGCCGCGATGAGCGGCGCCATCCTGCAGCCCTCCACGCGCGACGACTGCGACTGGGGCGTCGTGTACATCGAGGTCTCGGGCTGCCTGCCGATGTGCGGGCACGGCACGATCGGCGTCGCGACGGTGCTGGTGGAGACGGGCATGGTGGCGGTGACCGAGCCGACGACCACCATCCGGCTGGACACCCCGGCCGGGGTGGTCGTCGCCCAGGTCGAGGTGCGCGACGGGCACGCCGAGTCCGTGACGATCGAGAACGTCCCGAGCTTCGTGGTGCGGCTCGACGACGAGGTCGACGTGCCCGGGCTCGGCACCGTGCCCTACTCGCTGGCGTTCGGCGGCAACTTCTACGCGATGGTCGACCTCGACGACGTGAAGCTGCCGTTCGACCGTGCCCGGCAGCAGGACATCCTCGCCGCGGGGCTCGCGATCATGGACGCGATCAACGCCACCGCGCCGCCGTCGCACCCCACCATCGCGGGCGTGGACCACTGCCACCACGTCGAGTTCATCGCCCCGGGCTCCACCGCGGAGCACTCGCGGCACGCGATGGCGATCCACCCCGGCTGGTTCGACCGGTCGCCCTGCGGCACCGGCACGTCGGCCCGGATGGCCGAGCTGTGGCAGCGCGGCGAGCTGGGCCTCGACACGGACTTCGTCAACGAGTCCTTCATCGGCTCGCGGTTCGTGGGCCGGCTCGTCGGGGAGACCGACGTGGCCGGGATCCCCGCCGTGCTGCCCACCGTCACGGGCCGCGCCTGGGTCACCGGCCTGGGCACGTACCTGCTCGACCCGAGCGATCCGTTCCCCACCGGCTTCGAGTTCTGAGGGACCGCATGACGACCACCGACACCCCGTCCACCGACCGCTCCACCGGACCGGCCGCCGCCGAGGCGGTCGCGCGCGCCGCCCGACAGGCCGCACCCCGCCTCGCCGCGCTGCCGCCCGCCACGCGGGCCGCCGCGCTGCGCGCCGTCGCCGACGCCCTCGGCGCGCACGCCGACGAGCTCGTGGAGCTCGCCGCGGCCGAGACGCACCTGGCGGACGCCCGCCTGCGCGGCGAGCTGAACCGCACGCGCGTGCAGCTGCGCCTGTTCGCGCGCACGATCGAGGCGGGTGACTACCTGGACGTGCGGCTCGACGCCGCCGACCCGGACTTCGTGCTCGGGCCCCGCCCCGACCTGCGCCGCACGCTGTGGCCCGTCGGCCCGGTGCTCAACTTCGCGGCGAGCAACTTCCCGTTCGCGTTCTCCGTGGCGGGCGGCGACACCGTGGCGGCCCTCGCCGCCGGGTGCCCGGTCGTCGTCAAGGCGCACCCGGGGCACCTCGGGCTGTCCCGGCGGGTCGCGGCCCTCGTGACCGGGGCGCTGACCGGTGCAGGGCTGCCCGAGGGCACGTTCGCCCTGGTCGAGGGCGACGAGGCGGGCCGGGCCCTCCTGGGGCACCCCGCGGTCCGGGCCGCCGCGTTCACCGGGTCGACGCGGGTGGGCCGCCTGCTCGCCGACGCCGCCGCCGCGCGCCCCGACCCCATCCCGTTCTACGGCGAGCTCGGCTCGCTCAACCCGGTGCTGGTGACCCCGGCCGCCCTCGCCGAGCGCGGGGACGCCATCGCGCGCGGCTGGGTCGGGTCGGTGAGCGGCTCGGCCGGCCAGCTGTGCACCAAGCCGGGCTTCCTGCTGGTGCCGGAGGGCCACGGGCTGGGCGACGTCGTGGCCGAGGCGGCCGCCGGCGTCCCCGAGCACGCGCTGCTCAACCCGCGCGTCGCCACCGGCTACGCGGAGCGCCGCGCGGCCGTCCTCGGCACGGACGGCGTGACCGTCCTGGCCGAGGGCGCCGTCACGACCGGCGACGACGGCACCGTGCGCGCCACGCCGACCCTGGTCGCCACGGACCTGGAGACCCTCCGCGCGCACCGCGACCCGCTGCTCGAGGAGGTCTTCGGGCCGTTCGCCGTGCTCGTCACGTACCCGAAGGACACCGACCTCGGCGCCGTCGTCGGCGAGCTGTTCGGCGGCGAGCTCACGGCGACCGTGCACCGTGGCGCGGAGGAGACGGCCGAGCTGGCCGGCCTGCTGGGCGCGCTGGGCCGGCACGCCGGGCGGGTGCTCGTGGACGGCTGGCCGACGGGCGTCGCCGTCACCCCGGCGATGCAGCACGGTGGGCCGTGGCCCGCCACGACCAGCGACGGGACGTCGGTCGGCACGGCCGCGATCGGCCGGTTCCTGCGCGGCATCACGTTCCAGGACGCCCCGCAGGACGCGCTGCCCGCACCGTTGCAGGACGGTAACCCGTGGGGGGTGCCGCAGGCGCGGTCGGGTGTGGGAGAGTCTGCGCACTGGTAGGCAGCGAGGCCGTGACCAGCCGCTCGACCCGGGAGGACCGACCCCGTGCTCATCGCCGAAGAGCTCCTGCTGCTGGCCCACGACGACCTGCGCTCCGCGCCGTCCCTGTTCGACGACGCCCCCTATCGCCTCGCCGGCGCGCTGCTGACCGAGCTGGTGCTCGGGGGGCGGGTCGCGCTGCCACCGGGCGGCGCGGCGTCGGGCGCCGACGGGCCCGTCGTCGTGCTGGACCGGTCCCCGACCGGCCGGGTCGAGCTGGACCGTGTCCTCGAGGTCGTCGGCGGGGCATCCCGGCGCCCAGCGGAGCTGGTCGACCTGCTGGCGCGAAGGGTCGAGCGGCCGCTGCTGGACGGGCTGGTGGCCCGCGGCTTGCTGCGGCGGGAGGACCGGGCGGTGTGGGGGCTGCTGCGCAGCACGCGGTGGCGCACGGCGGAGGGCCCCGCCGTGGCCGCGCTGCGCCGCCGCGTCCACGGGGTGCTGCTCGACGACGCGCCGCCGTCGGACCGCACGGCCGCGCTGCTCACCCTCGCGGAGGGGTCGGCCTGGCTGCGGCCGCGGGTGCCGCGCGACCGTCGGCGCGAGGCCGACGGCCGCATGCGCGGGCTCGCGGCGACGTGGTGGGAGGGGACCCCGACCCGCGACGCCGTCGGGGCCGTCGCCGCCGCCGTCGTGGGTGTCGCAAGCTCCGCCGCGCTCCTGCTGCCGGCGGCCACCTGACCATGCCGGCGGCCGGTCACCCGTCGTCGTCGAGGCGGCCCAGCAGGTCGACGGCGGCGCGGGCGTAGTCGCCGATCCACCGGTCGTGGAGGCGCTTGATGGGCAGCGGCGCGAGCGCGAGGTGCCGCTCCCGCCCGACCTTGCGGCCGGTGACGAGCTCCGCGCGCTCGAGCACCCGCAGGTGCTGCAGCACGGTGGTGCGGTCGAGCCCGGGGAACAGCGCGCACAGCTCGCCGGTGGTGCGGGGGGACTCCTTGAGCGCGTCGAGCATGCGCCGGCGTACCGGCGCGGCGAGCGCCTTGAACACCAGGTCGTCGTCGGACGCCGCGTCGTCCGTGTGCCTGGTCTCCTCCGAGTTCATGTGATAAAAATACAACATGAACGAGAAGCAGGCACTCTCCGAGCTCTCCTTCACGGTGTCGGGCCGTGTCTCACGCCCGTGCCGCGACGTTTACGAGGCCGTCGTCGACCCCGCACAGCTCTCCCGCTACTTCACGACCGGCGGCGCCCGCGGGCGCCTCGAGCCCGGGGCCGACGTGTCCTGGGACTTCGCCGACTTCCCCGGCCGGTTCCCGGTGACCGTCGTCGAGGCCGACCCGCCCCGCCGCATCGTCATCCGGTGGGAGGGGGCGGAGGTCGCGGACGGCTCCGCCACGACCACCACCACGTTCGAGTTCGAGCCCGTCGACGACGACACCCGCACGCTCGTCACCATCACCGAGTCGTCGTGGGCCCTCACGGCCGGCGGCGCGAAGAACGCCTTCGGCAACTGCGAGGGCTGGACGGGCATGCTCGCCGCGCTCAAGGCGTGGGTCGAGCACGGCATCAACCTGCGCGACGGCTTCTACCGGTAGCGTTGCACCGGGGGAATCGGGGATCGATGGACGTCACGCTCGTGATCGGGACCGTCACGGCCGTGCTCACCTATGTCGTGCTGCGCGCCGGGCGGGTGTGGAAGGCGTGCGCCGCGGTCGTCGTGCTGGCCGTCGCCGGGTACGGGCTGGTCGCCGACACCGAGCTCGTGTGGCTGGTGCCGTTCCTGATCGGCGCGGGCCTGGCGTTCGTCGCCGACACCCTCGTCACCCTCGGCCGCGCGCTGCGCCGCCCGGGAGAGGCGGCGCAGCGCGAGGAGGGGTGAGCCCTCCCGGCCGGGCGCCGGCGTCAGGCCGTGCGACGCACCTCGTCGAGGAACCGCCGGGTGCGCTCGCGCAGGCTCTCGACCCGCCGCTCGACGATGGCGGCGCGCACGCCCTCGTCGTCCCGCCCGGCCTCGGCGAGGGTGGGTCGCCGCCGCGCGTTGCGCGAGCACCGGAAGTCGCCGCAGACCAGCGTGCCGACGGTGTCGCCCTTGCGGCCGGCGGCGCCGCCGCGCTTCGCGACGAAGAGCTGCACGTCGCGGGTCTCGACGACGTCCTCGCACCACGCGCACATGGCGGCGCGGCGCGGGCCGGTGCGCTCGGTGGCGCGCAGCAGGACGCCGACGGGCTCGTCGTCGATCCAGGTGACGACGTACGCGGACAGCGGCTGCTTGCGGTCGCGCCAGCCCAGGTAGTCGAGGCGGTCCCAGTCGACCTCGGCGAGGTCGGGGACGATCATGCGCTGCCGCTCGCTGCGGGTGGCGTTGACGAGGGAGGCGTGGAGCTGCTGCTCGGTGAGGGGGTTCATGGGTGATCGGCTTTCAGGTGAGCGGGGCGTGGGCAGGACGTAGCCCCGCACCGCCCGACCTGCCGAACCGATCCGTCAGGAACGCTCAGCCGGAGGCGGTGCCAGGGCAGGCAGGACTGCCCGAGCAGGCCTGGTGGCCCACCCCGCTCCCTGCGACGCCTGGCATCGCTCGCTCCTCGCTCGTGACGTGCTCGTGAAGTGTTGGTCCGTTCGCGCCTCCGGGGCGCGACCGGCCCGTCCATGGTGCCACGGGACCGTCGCCCGGGTCGACGAGAAATTCGTCACCCGGGCGACGGTGCCGGTCAGAGGGTGGCGCGGACCGCCTGTGCCGCCTCGACGAGGTGCGCGAGCGCCGGCTCGACCTCCGCGTACCGGCGGGTCTTGAGCCCGCAGTCCGGGTTGACCCACACCAGCGCCGGGTCGATCGACTTCACCGCGAGCTGCAGCAGCTCGGTGACCTCGTCGCCGGAGGGCACGCGGGGGGAGTGGATGTCGTAGACGCCCGGCCCGATGCCGCGGGAGTACCCGGCGTCGGACAGCTCGGGCACGATCTCCATGCGCGAGCGGGCGGCCTCGAGCGACGTCACGTCGGCGTCGAGGCCGTCGATGGCCCCGACCACCTCGCCGAACTCCGAGTAGCACAGGTGCGTGTGCACCTGCGTGGCCGGGGCGGCGCCGGCCGTGGCCAGCCGGAACGACGCGACCGACCAGCGCAGGTACTCCTCCTGGTCGGCGCGGCGCAGCGGCAGCAGCTCGCGGAGCGCGGGCTCGTCCACCTGCACGACGGCGATCCCGGCGGCCTCGAGGTCGGCCACCTCGTCGCGCAGGGCGAGGGCCACCTGGTTCGCGGTGTCGGCGAGGGGCTGGTCGTCGCGCACGAACGACCACGCGAGGATCGTCACCGGGCCGGTGAGCATGCCCTTGACCGGCTTGTCGGTGAGGGACTGGGCGAACGACGCCCACGGCACGGTCATCGCCTCCGGGCGGCTGACGTCGCCCCACAGGATCGGCGGGCGCACGCACCGGGACCCGTACGACTGCACCCAGCCCAGGTCGGTGGTCGCGAAGCCGTCGAGCAGCTCCGCGAAGTACTGGACCATGTCGTTGCGCTCCGGCTCGCCGTGCACGAGGACGTCGAGGCCGAGGTCCTCCTGCAGGCGCACGACCCGCTCCACCTCGGCCCGCATCGCCGTGGTGTACGCGGCGTCGTCCAGCTCGCCCTTCGCCCACGCGGCGCGCGCCGTGCGGATCTCCGGGGTCTGCGGGAACGAGCCGATCGTCGTCGTGGGCAGCGGGGGCAGGGCGAGCCGCGCCCGCTGTGCCGTGACGCGCTCGTCGTGGGCGCCGCGGGCGAAGTCCGCGTCGTCGAGGCCGGCGAGGCGCTCGCGCACCGTCGGCACGACGACGCCCGGCGCGGCCGCCCGGTCCGCCAGCGCGTCGGCCGCCTGCGCCAGCTCGGCCGCGACGGCGTCGCGGCCGTCGGCGAGCCCGCGGGCGAGGGTCGCGACCTCGCGCACCTTCTGGTCGGCGAACGCGAGCCAGCGGCGCAGGCCGGGCGTGCGGCCGGCGCGCTCGGCGGCCGCGCCGTCCCAGGTCTCGTCCTCGACGTCGTGCGGCACGTGCAGCAGCGACGTCGAGGTGCCGACCGCGAGCGACCCCGCGCCCGACGCCGCGAGGGCGTCGAGCGCGTCGAGCTTCGCCCCGAGGTCGGCGCGCCACACCCCGTGGCCGTCGACGACGCCCGCCACGAGGGTCTTGCCCTCGAGGCCGGGCACCGGCCCGGCGGGCGCGGAGCCCTTGACCAGGTCGATCGCGATCGCGTCGACGTCGGTGCCCGCGAGCAGGGTGAGGCGGTCGGTGGCGCCGGCGCGCAGGTCGCCGTACGGGGCGGTGACGAGGAGGCGCGGGCGCTCGCCCTCGACCTCGTCCGTGCCGGCCGCGAGCTCGGTCGCAAGGGCGCGGTACGCCCGCTCGACGGCGGCGTCCAGCACCTCGACGGGCACGTCGACCGAGTCGGACACGAGGGCGGGCTCGTCGAGCTGCACCCACGGCGCGCCGACGGCGGCCAGCGCGCGCAGCAGGTCGGCGTACGCGGCGACGACGTCGTCGAGCCGGTCGAGCGGCCGGAAGCCGTCGCCCGCCTCGTCGGCCGCCTTCGACAGCGCGAGGAACGTCACGGGGCCCACGAGCACCGGGCGGGTGGTGACGCCGGCCTCCTTGGCCTCGGCGTACTCGCGCACGACGCGGTGGTCGGCGAACGAGATCGGCGTCGTCTCGCTGATCTCGGGGACCAGGTAGTGGTAGTTGGTGTCGAACCACTTGGTCATCTCGAGCGGCGCGTCCTCGCCGCGGCCGCGGGCCACGGTGAAATAGCCGTCGAGCTCGAGCGAGCCGTCCTCGGCGTCGAGCAGGTCGCGGAACCGCTCCGGGACGGCGCCCAGCAGCGCGACGACGTCGAGCACCTGGTCGTAGTAGGAGAACGCGCCGGGCACCGAGCCGTCGTCGGCGTTCAGGCCGAGCGACGTGAGGCGGCGGGCGGTCTCGCGGCGCAGCGCGCCCGCGGTGACCTCGAGGTCGACGGCGTCGGTGCGCCCGGCCCAGAAGGACTCGACGGCCTTCTTGAGCTCGCGGCGCCGGCCGATGCGCGGGTAGCCGAGGACGGTGCCGCCGCGGAAGGCGGGGGCGGGGGTGGTGGACATGAGCACTCCAGAGGTCGGGCTCCGGTCAGACGGCGGGAGCCTGGGTCGGGATGCTCGGTACCCACGGCCTTCTGGCCAGGTCCGTGCGGTCCGACGTCTGGTCGGACGACACCGGTCCGCCGAGGTGGACACCCTCGAGCAGGTCCAGAGCGGGACGGTACTTGTTGAACGTGTACACGTGGATGCCGGGGGCGCCCGCGTCGAGCACGCGCTGGGCGAGCTCCACGGCGCGCGCGGTCCCGTAGGCGTGCTGGGCCTCCGGGTCCGGCAGGGCGTCGAGCGCGTCCAGCAGGTGCCGGGGCGCGCGGACGCCGGTGAGCTCCTCGACGCGACGGAGCCGGCGCGGCTCGGTCGTGGGCAGCTGCCCGGCGAGGATCGGGATCGTCACCCCGGCCGCGCGGGCCTCGGCGACGAAGTCGGTGTAGGAGTCGGCCTCGTAGAACAGCTGCGTGATGGCGAAGCTCGCGCCCGCCTGCTGCTTCTCCAGGAGGCGCTGGACCTCCTGCGACCGGGTGGTGCCCGCCTGCACGTTGCCGTCGACGAACGTCGCGACGGCGATCGTCATCGGGCGCGTGGCCCCGCGCAGGGCGGTGCTCGGGTCGTGCGCGCAGCGCCGCGCCTCGACCTCGCGCAGCAGGTGCACGAGCTCGATCGACGACTCGACGCCGTCCGCGGCGGGCCGCCATTCGGGCTGGTCCTTGGGCGGGTCGCCCCGCAGCGCGAGGAAGGCCCGCGTGCCCGCGGTGAGGAAGTCGTCGATGACGGCGGACACGTCCTCGCGGGACGCGCCCACGCAGGTCAGGTGGGCCACCGGCAGGACGGGTGTGCCCTCGAGCAGCCCGGCCACGACCTGGCGTGCGGTCGCCCGGTCACCCCCGCCGGCGCCGTACGTGACGGACACGAAGTCCGGGTGCGTCGCGACCAGGCGGCGCGCCGTCTCCCAGAACTTGGGCGCGGCGTCGGGCCGGCGCGGCGGCATCAGCTCGAACGAGACCGTCGGGCGTGCCGGCTGCGCCGGGGTGGGCGAAAGAGATGCCTCTGCGACCATGCGTCACTCCATCGATCCTGGCGTGAGCACCTTCGTCCTCGGGAGGCTTCCGTCGGAGAACGGGTTGCTGCGGCGTCGTCGAGCCAGGACTCTCGGCCGCTCTGGATGGCTGGACCTCGATCGTACGCACCATCCGCGATGCGGGCGAGGATGAGACCGCCTGCTGAGACACGGCCGGGGTGAACACCCTGCTCAGGGCACCAGCACGACCTTGCCGCCGGCGTGCCCGGACTCGACGAGCGCGTGCGCGCGGGCCGCGTCGGCCAGCGGCAGCACGGCACCGACCGTGGTGGTGAGGTCGCCGCGGGCGAGGGCGTCGACCACCTCGGCGAGCGCGCCGGCGTCGCGCTCCGACCGGTAGCTGGCGACCACGCCGAGGCCGGCGGCGGCGTCGTCGGCGATGGTGACGATCCGGTCCGTGCCGCCCCTCAGGGCGATCGAGTCCGGCAGCACGCCCGCTCCGGTGGTGTCGAGGACGGCGTCCACGCCGTCGGGCGCGAGGGCTCGGACCCGCTCGACCAGGCCGGCGCCGTACGTGGTCGGCGTCGCCCCGAGGGCGGCGACGCGGTCCTGGTTGCGCGCCGACGCCGTCCCGACCACGCGGGCGCCGCGACGCACCGCGAGCTGGGTGGCCAGCGCGCCCACCGACCCCGACGCCCCGTGCACCAGCAGCGTCTCGCCCGCCCGCACGTCGAGGAGGCGCAGCACGCGGGTCGCGGCCTCCGCCGCGACGGGGAGCGTGACGGCGTCGGTCGCGGCGAGGCCGTCGGGCACGTGCGCGAAGACCTTCGTGAGCGCGAGCTCCGCGTACCCGCCGCCGACGGCGAAGCCCACCACCCGGTCACCCGCCGCGACGCCCGTCACGCCGTCGCCGAGCGCGTCCACCACGCCCGCCACCTCCAGCCCGAGCACGACCGGGGACGTCGGCTCCGGGGCACCGGTCGCACCGGCGCGGGACTTCACGTCCCAGCCGTTGACCGCCGCCGCCTCCACGCGGACGCGCACCTGCCCCGCGCCAGGTGGGGGCGCGGGCACCTCTGCCGGGCGCAGCACCTCCGGGCCGCCGAACCTCTCGAACACCATCGCGCGCACGTCGTCCTCCTCCGTGGGTCGATCGTCCCCTGCACGGGCTCCCGTGGCCAGCGTCGGGCCATGCGCCGGCACCGGGTTCAGAGCGCGAGCCCACCTGCCCGGCCGACGAGCGACTCCCACGAGACGTCCCCGCCGCCCGGGGCGACGTGGGGCAGGGCTGTGGCGAGGGCTGCCAGGCGCACCTCGCTGCCCGTTCGAGGCGGATCTCCCGTTGTCGTCGTTTCTGACCAGGTCCGACGAATGATCTCGGGAGCACAGCGCCCGGCCCGTCTAGAGCGCGGCACGACCTGCGGAGGAAAGAACGTCGTCGACGGTGACGTCAGCGAGGCCCCCTGTCACGTCTGCCAGCAACTCGGCGAGATCAGTCAGGAACGCCTCGTCTCCCACGACGACGTAGCCGCCCCATGGGTGCAGGTTCAGCGGGACCAGGGCTGCGAAGCCCGACGGAGCCACGGCTCGGAGGAACGACAGGGCAGATTCGCGGCTCGCCGCTGAGGTGTCCATCCCGGGCGCGCCTTCGAACGCGAGCAGCGGTCGGTACACCAGGGGGAATGTCGGGGCGTACCAGGTGCGCGTGTCCGCGTCGGCAGGCAGAACGAGCAGGCACGATCCGCCGCTACGGGACCGTCGGACATCGGTGGCGAAGTGGTGTAGCTCGGCGGCCGAGGAGTCGAGAACAGCCCATTCCGACCGGGCGACCAGTCCGCGGGGGGTGGCGCTCGTGGTCCGAGCCACAACCCGCTCGACCAGCCCCGGGTAGCGGTCGTCGAAGCCCTTGTCCGGTGCGGACGGTGTGTGGAACCACGTGCCTAGACCACGCCAAGCGAGTTCGCTCCAGCGCCGACCGAGCTCGGTGGTCAGGTCGGACTCAGCATCCTGTTCGGCCGGGAGGAGCATTGCCGGGGGGAGATCCCGGCGGTCATCTTCGGGGACATTCAGGAGGACACGCAGGGCTTCGGGCTCGATCCGCTCGATCACCAGACTCGTTCCGATCCGTAGAAGAAGTGCTCCCCCTGGGCGCCGTGGTAATGGGGGAGGGAATACCAGTTCTTGTCCTTGAAGAAGTGACCATTCGCGTGGTGGTCGATCACCTCGTACCGTCCGTCCGACGTCATCACATGGATCTCTTCCCAGGGCTCTCCGCCGGGGCCATTGAGGTTCGGGTTCTTCCCGTACATCGTCCTGGCTTCCATCATCTCGGGCGGGTTGGGGACGTCATAAGACTTCAGCGCCGCGTCGAGCGCCTCGTCCTGGTTCTCGAAGAACACGTCGGTGTCCTTCGTCGGCATGAACTTCGCGTCAGCGCGTGCGGTGCCCGCCGCCTTGCCGAGTCCGTGGCCCATCTCGTTGTGCCCGGCGGCGTTGTGGACCAGGACGGGGAGGGTGCCGGCGAGGACGTAGTAGTTGTGGTGGGTCTCGACGTGGAAGTTGTGGACCGTGACCGCGTCGTCGGGGTCGCGGTGCTCGACGTCGATCCGGTCCAGGGTCACCGTGCCGTCGGGGGTGAGGAGGATGTCGCCGGGCTGCAGGTCACGGGCGAGGATCCAGCCCATGTTGGCGACCATGAAGGGGTGCTCGTCGGTGGTCGTGACCACGGACCCGCCGATGGTCAGG
>Ga0160452_100072_pt1 | contig 133757 bp, 114 predicted proteins | sample HID1971I_E6MG_FD_108230 | JGI IMG/M metagenome (GOLD analysis project Ga0160452, IMG submission 108230) | Enriched millipede-associated microbial communities from UW Madison campus, WI, USA - HID1971I_E6 MG | ecosystem: Host-associated > Arthropoda: Insects > Digestive system > Unclassified ...
CATGGCCAACGTGCGTGTGACCGCGGGCGGTGAGAAGCTGCTTTCTTTGGTTACTTTCTTTGCAGCAGCAAAGAAAGTGACCCCCGCCCCGGGGAGGGGCAGTGCTAATAGACCGACACGAAAGCAGGATTCCACGAAACCGCAAGCGAACCAACAAAACACAGGAGCCGCAGAACACCATGAAAAAAATCATCAACCACCCAGAATCCTTCGTCGATGAGATCATCGAATCGCTCCTCCTTGCCCATCCGCAATGGATCAAACCCGCGACTGAAGACCACCGCGCGCTGGTCCGCGCCGACGCTCCAAAACCGGGCCGCGTAGGCATCATCACCGGCGGCGGCTCGGGCCACATGCCGGGCTTCCTCGGCTACGTAGGCGAGGGCCTATGTGGCGGCGTAGCGGTTGGCAACGTATTCTCATCGCCATCGTCGGAGCAGATCTTCGAAGCGACGAAAGCCGTGAACGGCGGCTCCGGCGTGCTCTACGTCTATGGCAACTACGGCGGCGACGTGCTCAACTTCGACCTCGCAGCGGACCTCGCGGAAGCCGAAGGCATCGACATAAAAACGGTCGTGCTCACCGACGATGTCGCCTCCGCACCGAAAGACCGCGCGGACGACCGGCGCGGCGTCGCCGGCATGGTGTTCGCCTTCAAATGCGCGGGCGCGGCCGCCGAACGCGGCGATTCGCTCGACGATGTCGCGCGCATCTGCGCCAAGGCCAACGCGAACTGCCGCACGATGGGCGTCGGCCTCTCGCCCACGATACTGCCCGCAGCCGGCAAGCCCACGTTCACGCTGCCCGAAGGCGAGATGGAGATCGGGATCGGCATTCACGGCGAGCCGGGCACGCATCGCGGCAAGCTCGAATCCGCCGATGCTATCGCCGAACGTCTCACCGGACAAATCATCGGCGATCTCGCCGCGCCGAAAGGTTCACGCGTCGCGCTGCTCGTCAACGGCCTGGGCGCGACGCCGCTCGAAGAGCTCTATCTGCTGTATCGACGTTCGGCAAAGCTCATCGCCGACGAAGGGCTGAAGATCGCGCGCTCGTATGTCGGCGAATACGTGACGAGTCTCGAAATGGCGGGTGCATCGATCACGGTCATGCTGCTCGACGACGAACTCGAAGCGCTGCTCGAAGCGCCCGCGCATTCGCCGTTCTTCCGCGACGGCACCGAGTCCTGAAAGGAGCATGCGATGAGCGTAACCAGCAAGGAACTGCGGGACATCCTCACGCGCGCGCTCGGCGCGCTTCCCGCGCATGCCGATGAACTGCGCGATCTCGACGCGGCGCTCGGCGATGGCGATCTCGGGATCACGGTGCAGTCGGGATCGGCGGCGGTCGTGAAGGCATTGGGCGCGCTGCCCGAAGAAGCAACGCTCAACGAAATCATGCTGGCCGCCGCCAAGGCGTTTTCGACGGCGAATCCCTCGACGTTCGCGGCGCTCGTCGGCGGCGGTCTGCTCGCCGCCGCGAAGACGGTGAAGGACAAGGACGCGATCGGGCGCGACGAAGCGCTCGCGATCGGCCAGGCGGTGGCGGCGCGCATCATCGAGCGCGGCAAGAGTCAGGTCGGCGACAAGACCGTGCTCGATGCGCTCGTGCCGAGTCTCGATGTGCTGGCCGCATCGCAAGGCAGCGCGACGGACACGCTCGACGCGATGATCGCAAAGGCCAGCGAACAAGTCAGCGCGACGGCCACGCTGCAATCGAAAAAGGGCCGCGCGGCGTGGGTGCAGGAGCGCAGCATCGGGCACGCGGACCCCGGCGCGACCGCTTACGTCAGGTTTCTCGAAGCGTTGAGAAACGCGCTTGCGGCATGAATGCAGAGGCGTTCACGCGCGCTTCTTTTGCGGGACGACCTCGCGCTCGCGCCTGCCCGATTGAACGACCTTCAGCTTCTTGCGCGTGAGGGCGAGCGCTTCCGCCTTCGTGGCGACGCACGGCCCCGAGCCGAGCAAGGGCTGACGCGCCGTCTCGCGCAACGCGAGCACGGACACCACGCCGATCACCGATGCCGCCATCAGGTAATACGCGGGCATCATCAGATTGCCGGTCGCATCGACGAGCCATGCCGTGACGAGCGGCGTCGTGCCGCCGAACAGGGACACCGACACATTGAAGCCGATCGCGAGCGCACCGTAACGAATGCGCGTCGGAAAGAGCGCGGGCAGCGCAGAAGGCATCACGCCCGTGAAGGTGGAAAGCAACGCCCCGAGTATCAGCAGGCCGAGGAACACCGGCAGCAGCGCGCCCGTGCGCACCAGCAGAAGCGCGGGAATCGACAGCGCGAAAAGCCCGATGCAGCCGACGAGCATCACCGGCTTGCGGCCGATCAGGTCGGAGAGATGGCCCGCGAAGAGCGTCATCGGGATCATCAGCACCATCACGAGCAGCACGAGAAAGAGCCCGTGCGTTTCGTCGAAATGCAGTGTCGCCGACAGAAAGCTCGGCAGATACGACAGCGCCATATAGTCGGTGACGTTGAAGATCAGCACGAGCCCGACGCATTGCATCATCGGCCTGAACTGCTGCGAGAGAAGCTCGGTGAAGCTTTGCTTCGGTCGCGAGCGTTCATGCGCCTCGCGTGTCTCGGCTTCCTTCTTGAACGCCGGCGTTTCTTCGAGCTTCATCCGAATATAAAGGCCCACGAGACCCAGCGGGCCCGCGATCATGAAGGGTACGCGCCAGCCCCATGACAACAGCGCGTCGTGCGAAAGCATTGCCGTCAGCAGCGCAACCGTGCCCGCGCCGAGGATATAGCCCGCGAGCGTGCCGACTTCGAGAAAGCTGCCGTAGAAGCCGCGCCGCGCATCGGTCGAGAATTCGGCGATGAATGTGGCCGCGCCGCCGTACTCGCCGCCTGTGGAGAAGCCCTGCACGAGACGCGCGACGAGCAGGAGCACGGGCGCGAGAATGCCTATCGAGTGATAGCTCGGAATCAGGCCGATACAGAACGTGCCGGCCGCCATCATGATCATCGTCATGGCGAGCACGCGCTGGCGGCCGATGCGGTCGCCGAGCGGGCCGAACACCATGCCGCCGATCGGGCGCACGAGGAACGCCGCGGCAAACGTGCCGAAGGTCGCGATCAATTGCGCGGAAGGACTGCTCGACGGAAAAAATACTTTGCCCAGCACGACGGCGATATAGCTATAGACGCCGAAGTCGAACCATTCCATCGCATTGCCGAGCGCCATCGCGCCCACGGCACGTTTGAGCAGCGCGTGATCGACGACGGTGATATCGCCCAGCGTGAGATGCGGTGACGATTTGCTGCGGGCATTGCGCTCGTGCGAGGGGCTCAATTGTCTCACTCCTGATTTTCAAGGCGAACACGAAGGACTGCGGTGTGGTCGCGCAGAAGGCCGCCGATGAGGCACGCGGCCCTCGGCATGATGTTTCCAGAGTGTGCGGATCGGGGCGCGCGCATGCCTTCGCTCACGCGTCCGGAACACGGCAGAAAACGACACACGCGCGTTCGTGCTGTCGGATTGCGTCGCACAGGGCAGGCGCCAAGCGTTGGCCGTCATCCGACATGCGCGCGCTTCGACGGCTATCGAGCGTCAGGCGGAACGCCTTTATTTACGGGCCTTTGAGCGGATTGGAGCGATGCGTCCATCGTCATTGGCACAGGCCATGCAATGGATCAGGCGGGCGCGATGCTTTCGGCACGATGATTCGATTCCGGGAACCGTGTTGATCGATCGCGCCTCTTTTTATCGACACATTCACGGGGATTGCCATGAGAGCGAAGACCATCAGCATTCTTCTCGCTGCGAGCGCGGCGCTGTCAGCCGTGCCCGCGTTCGCGGACGATTCCGGCAAGGTCACGCCGGTATCTCACGGCACGACGGCCGTTCATGTGACGCACGCGAAGAACGGCACGCACGATATGCACGATATGCCGGATGCCGCCACCAGTGCGGTCGGTGGCGGCGACGCGTACAAGACGCAGTCGGGCAAGCGCGAAGAGCGCGACAGCATCGATGCGTGGTTTCGCGGAGGCTGATCAGTCGAGCGTGATGCCGTCGAAGCGATGTCCGCCGAGCGGGCTGATCAGATAGCCGTGCACACGCTTCGAGATCGGCTGGAAGATGTTGGCGTGCGCGAGCGGCGTGTACGGCACCTGATCCTTGAAGACCACTTGCGCTTCTTCATAGAGCTTCGTGCGCGCGTTCTGATCGGTGACGAGGCGCGCTTTCGCGAGCAGATCGTCGAACTGCTTGTTGCACCACTTCGCCATGTTGCTTCCGTGGACCGCATCGCAACCGAGCGTGGTGCCGAGCCAGTTGTCGGGATCGCCGTTATCGCCGAGCCAGCCGTAAAGAATCGCGTCGTGCTCGCCGTTCGTCTTCGCGCGCTTGTTGTACTCGGCCCATTCGTACGTGACGATATTCGCCTTCACGCCGATCTTCGCCCAGTCCGATTGAATCAGTTGCGCCATCAGACGCGCGTTCGGGTTATAGCCGCGCTGCACGGGCATCGCCCATAGCGTGATGGTGAAGCCGTTCGGAAAGCCCGCTTCCTTCAGCAGTTCCTTCGCCTTCGCAGGATCGCGCGGCGCGTCCTTCAACGCCTTGTTATAGGACCATTGCGATGGCGGCATCGGGTTGGTCGCCATCGTGGCCGCGCCTTCGTAGACGGTCTTGATGATCGCCTGCTTGTCGATGGCCATGTCGAGCGCGCGGCGCACGTTCACGTTGTCGAGCGGCTTGTGCGTCGTGTTGTAGCCCACGTACGCGACATTGAAGCCGACACCCGACAGCACCGTGAGCTTCGGGTTCTGCTTCGAAGCGCCGATATCGGCGGGGCGCGGAAACGACGTCACCTGGCATTCGCCGCTCGACAGCTTTTGCTGGCGCACGGCGGCATCCGGTGTGATCGAGAAGACGAGTTTGTCGATATGCACGTCCTTCCGGTTCCAGTATGTCGGATTCGCGTCGTAGCGGATCGTCGCATCCTTCTGATAGTCGCGGAATACGAACGCGCCCGTGCCCACCGGTTTCTGATTGAGGTCCTCGGGCTTGTTCTGCTTGAGCAATTGCGCGGCATATTCCGCCGATACGATCGACGCGAATTCCATTGCGATGTTGCGCACGAATACGACATCCGCCGTCTTGAGCGTGAACCGCACGGTGTAGTCGTCGAGCTTCTCCACGGACGCGATGTTCTTGTCATAGCCGAGATCGGTCAGATACGGAAAGCTGACCGGATGCGCCTTCTGAAACGGATCGTTCGGATCGATCATGCGCTTGAACGTGAACACGACATCGTCCGCATTGAAGTCGCGCGTGGGCTTGAACCACGATGTCGATTGAAATTTCACGCCGTGCCGGAGATGAAACGTGAAGGTCTTCGCATCCGGCGCTTCGTCCCACTTCTCCGCAAGACCGGGCACGAGATCGAGCGTGCCGCGTTTGAATTCGACGAGCTGGTCATAGACGGCGTGAGCGCCCGCATCGAAGTCGGTGCTGGTGGTGTACTGCGCGGAATCGAAGCCGGCGGGACTGCCTTCGGAACAGAACACGAGCGTTTTGCTCGCGGCGGACGTGGTTTGCGCGGTGATGGCAAGCGCGGCAGAAAGAGAAACAACAAGGAAACGTCGTGAAAGAAGCATTTTTCTTGTTCGCTCGGAAGAGTGGGCGAGCCGCCTCGCGGCGGGCATGACCCGTACTCTACCAAGCAAACGTCTTTCCTTCCCGCTACATCGAGCGCAACGCGAAGCGTTTGAGCTTGCCCGTTTCGGTGCGCGGCAACGCAGTGAGAAAGGCCACGACGCGCGGATATTTATAAGGCGCGACAGTGCGCTTCACGAAGTCCTGCAATGCGGCGACGAGCGCGTCGTCGCCCGTGAAGCCTGGATTGAGCACGACGAACGCCTTCACCACTTGCCCGCGCGTTTCATCGGGCACGCCGATCACGCCGCATTCCGCAACCGCTTCGTGCTGCATCAGCACGCTTTCCACTTCCGGGCCGGAAATGTTGTAGCCCGCCGATACGATCATGTCGTCGGCGCGCGCCTGATAGAACACGTAGCCGTCTTCATCGATCATGACGGAATCGCCGGGCAGGTTCCAGCCGTCGCGCACGAACTTCGACTGACGCTCGTCGGCGAGATAGCGGCAGCCCGTCGGGCCGCGCACCGCGAGCTTGCCGAGCGTATTGGGCGGCACGGGCTGCATTGCATCGTCGACGGCCTGCACGACGTAGCCCGGCACCGCGCGTCCGATCGCATGCTCGCGCACGTCCGCGCCCGCCGACGAAATGAAGATATGGATCATCTCCGTGCCGCCGATGCCGTCGGTCATCTCGATGCCGCTCGCTTCGCGCCATAGCGTGCGTGTCGAATCGGGCAGCGCTTCGCCCGCGGACACGGTCTTCTTCAGGCTCTTCACGTCGAAGCCCGCGATGAGCGGCGCCATCTGCCGGTAGAAGGTCGGCGCGGTGAACATGATCGTCGCGCGATAACGTTCGACGGTTCGCAGCAGCGTTTCCGGCGTGAGCTTTTCGAGCAATACCGTCGATGCGCCCACGCGCAGCGGAAAGCAGAGCAGGCCGCCGAGCCCGAACGTGAACGCGAGCGGCGGCGTGCCGCAGAACACATCGTCCGATGTGGGTTCAAGGATGTGTCGCGGGAAGAGATCGCACATCGCAAGCACATCGCGATGGAAGTGCATGCAGCCCTTCGGCGCGCCCGTGGTGCCGCTCGTGAACGCGATGAGGCACACGTCGTCGGCGGCGGTATCGCAGGCATCGAATTGATCGGGCATCGCCGCCGCGAGCGATTCGAGCGAACCGGGCGCGTCGTCGTGAAACATGAGAACCCGCGCGAGTCCTTCGCAATGGAACTCGTCGCCCTTCGTCTCGCAGCGCTTCAGTTCTTCGGTCAGGCGCCCATCGCATAACGCCGCCGAAATATGCGCCTTGTCGATGATCTGCTTCAGTTCCTTCGCGCGCAGCAGCGGCATGGTCGGCACGACGACGAGACCCGCCTTCAGCGCCGCGAAGAACGCGACCGCCATCTGCAAGGTATTCGGCCCGCGCAGCAGCACGCGGTTGCCCGGACGCAAGCCCATTTCATCGACGAGCACATGCGCGCTGCGATTCACGAGCACGCGCAACTCGCGATAACTCGTCGCATGCGGTTCGCCGTTTCGCTCGGACCAGATCGCGGGACGATCGCCGTAGCCGCGTTCGATTGCGCGATCCAGCAACTCGGTCGCGCAATTGAAGCGGGCGGGATAGGCGACATCCGCGTTGTCGAGCATGAACACCGGCCATTGTTCCTGCGGCGGCAGATGATCGCGCGCGAATGTATCGACGTGTGCTGACCGTTCCATCGTGCTCTCCGCTTAGTCGGGGATGACAGCCGTTGCTTCGATTTCCACCAGCGCGTCGTCTTCGATGAGCGCGACGACCTGCACCGCGCTCATCGCGATGTCGTAGTCGCCGATCAGCTCGCGAAACGCCGCGCCGATTTCCTTCGCCGCCGCGAGATAGGCGCGCTTGTCGGTCACATACCACGTCATGCGCACGAGATGCGCGGGCTGGCCGCCCGCTTCGCGCAGAACGGCCACGACATTGCGCAGCGCCTGCACGGCCTGCGCGCCGAACTCGCGGCTGACGAAGCGCGCCTCTTCGTCCCAGCCGATCTGCCCGGCGATATACACCTGCGTGCCGCGCACCGCGACGCCGTTCGCGTAGCCGCGCGGCTTGATCCAGCCCGAAGGCAGAAGGGTCTTTTTCATGAGCGTGTCTCCTCGTTCAATGCGCGGCTCGTGCCCGGCGCGAAATGTTCGATGGCGCGGGCAATATCGCCGGGAATGTCGATCGAGCGGCCATCGTCGAGCGATGTCGTGACCAGAACCTGCTTCGCGCGAAAACGCACTTCGCCCTCGCAATGACAGACGATATCGATACGGATCGAGCGCTGTCCGACGGAATCGACGGCAAGCGTGAGCGTCACCGTCTCACCCATGCGGCTCGGTCGCGAGAACTCGCAATTGAGCTTGACGATGGGCAGCCCGATGCGGCGCGCGGAGATCATCCGCGCATAGTCGATGCCGAGCGCGTCGTTGAACCAGTCCTCGACGAGCGCGTTCGTCATCACGAGGTATTGCGGAAAATAGACGATGCCCGCCGGGTCGCAATGCGCGAAGCGGATGCGCATCGGCATGTCGAAGGTGCGTGTCATCGTTGACGTTCTCCATGCGCTTTCAGCAAGTCTCGTCCGACGATCAGTTGCTGCACTTCCGTCGCGCCCTCATAGATGCGCAACGCGCGAATCTCGCGATACAGCGATTCGACCGCCATGCCGCGTGTCACGCCGAGGCCGCCCCATAACTGCACGGCGGCGTCGATGACCTGTTGCGCGCCTTCGCTCGCGTGCCACTTCGCCATGGCCGCTTCGCGCGTGACGCTTTCGCCCTGATCGCGCAGCCACGCGGCGCGATAGACGAGCAGCGCGCTCGTGTCGATGGTCAGCGCCATCTGCGCGAGCTTGGCCTGCGTCAGTTGAAAATCGCCGAGCGTCTGGCCGAACATCTTGCGCGACGCGGCGCGATCTAGGCCTTCCTGCATCGCGCGGCGTGCAAAGCCCAGCGACGCCGCCGCAACGGACGTGCGGAAAATATCGAGCGTGCGCATCGCGATCTTGAAGCCTTCGCCCGGCGCGCCGAGCATCTGGCTGCGCGGCACGCGTGCGTTATCGAAATGCAGGCGCGCGAGCGGATGCGGCGCGATCACGTCGATGCGTTCCGCGATCTGCAATCCCGGCGTATCCGCATCGACGATAAACGCGCTGATGCCGCGAGCGCCCGGCGCTTCGCCGGTGCGCGCGAACACCACGTAGAAATCCGCGATGCCGCCGTTCGAGATCCAGGTCTTGTCGCCGTTCAGCACGTAACTGTCGCCATCGACGCGCGCATCGAGCGATATCGCCGCGACATCCGAGCCTGCTTCCGGCTCGGACAACGCGAACGCGGCCAACGCCGTGCCGTTCGCGACGCGCGGCAGATAGCGCGCCTTCTGTTCGTCGGTGCCGGCGAGCGAGATCGCGCCGGAGCCGAGCCCCTGCATCGCGAAGGCGAAGTCCGCGAGGCCGTCGTGCTTCGCGAGCGTTTCGCGCAGCAGACACACGGCGCGCGTATCGATCGTGTCGTTCGATGCGCCGTATTGCGTTCCGCCGATGCAATGCCTGAGCCAGCCCGCGTCGCCCAGCATGCGCACGAGGCGCTTGCAGGACGCGTCGGTATCGGCGTGATCGACGTGCTTCAGATGCGCGTTTGCCCATGCATCGAGATTGCGCGCGAGTTCGCGATGGCGTTCATCGAAGAAGGGCCACGCGAGCGCGCCGTGCAGATCGACGTTCATTCAGTCTCCTTCGAACACGGGCCGCGTCTTCGCGGCGAATGCGCGATAGGCGCGTTCGAAATCGCGCGTGCTCATGCAGATGGCCTGCGCCTGCGCTTCCGATTCGATCGCCTCGTCGATGCTCATGCTCCATTCCTGATGCAGCATCTTCTTCGTGATGCCATGCGCGAAGGTCGGGCCCGCGACGAGTTCGGATGCGAGCTTCGCGGCTTCGTCGAGCAGGGTTTCGGGCGTGCAGAGCCGGTTGTAGAAGCCCCATTGATAGCCTTCGTCGCCGCTCGCGGAGCGGCCCGTGAAGAGCAGTTCGGACGCGCGTCCCTGGCCGATGATGCGCGGCAGGATCGAGCACGCGCCCATGTCGCAACCGGCGAGGCCGACGCGTGCGAAGAGGAACGCGAGCTTGCTGCGCGCGGTGCCAAGACGCATGTCGGACGCCATCGCGAGGATCGCGCCCGCGCCCGCGCAGACGCCATCGACGGCGGCGACGATCGGCTGCGGGCAATGCCGCATCGCCTTGACGAGATCGCCGGTCATGCGCGTGAAGAGCAGCAACTCGGGCATCGGCAGATCGATGAGCGGCGCGATGATTTCATGCACGTCGCCGCCGGAACAGAAGTTATCGCCCGCACCGTGAATCACGACGGCTTTCACATCGGTCGCATAGGCGAGCTGTCGGAACAGGTCGCGCAACTCCGCATACGATTCGAACGTCAGCGGGTTCTTCCGCTCGGGCCGGTTCAGCATGATGGTCGCGACGCCGTCGGTCACGGACCAGCCGAAGTGCGTCGCGCGATAGTCCGCGAGCGTGGTGCGGTTGCCGGCGAGAAGCGCGTCGGCGGCGGATGAGGTCATCGCTGTCTCCTTCAGTCCTTTAGCGTATTCATCAGATGCTGCTTGAGCTTGCCGAGCCGCTGATGCGTCTGCGATTTCTCGTTCAGTTCGAGGCCGCCGAACATTTCGACGACCCATTGCTCGTGCGCGGTCGCCATCTTGTCGAATGCGGTGCGGCCTTGCGGCGTGAGGCGCACGCTGGTCGAGCGGCGATCGTTCGGATCGGTATAGCGCGAGACGAGCCCTTCCTTTTCGAGCTGATCCGTGATGCCTGTCACGTTGCCGCCGGTGACCATCATGCGGCGCGATAGCTCGGTCATCTTCAGCCCTTCCGGATGACGTTCGAGCTGCGCCATCAGATCGAAACGCGGCAAGGTCGTATCGAACTCCGTGCGCAGGCGCTTGCGCAATTCGGCTTGCACGAGGTTCGTCGTCGTGAGCATGCGCAGCCACAGGCGCAGTCCCATGTGGCTGTCGGCGCCCGTGCTCATTTCCAGATCGACGACGTTGTCCGCCGGCTTCTCGATGCCCTTGCGCGGCGTTTTCTGCTCGGTCGCGGCGGTCGCTTTCTTGTTGCGTGCGGCTTGGGTCACGTGACTTCTCCACCTGATACCGAAATGGACTGGCCGTTCATCGCGTCGGAACCGGGTGCGCACAGCCATAGCACGGCGTTGGCGACTTCTTCCGGCTGCACGAAACGGCGTTGCGGGTTGTGGCGCACGAGCGCGTCGCGTGCGTCCTGTTCGCTGCGCGAGGTCTTCGACATGATCTGATCGAGCGATGCGCGCAGCAGTTCTGTTTCGGTGTAGCCGGGGCACACCGCGTTGACGGTCACGCCTTTGGTCGCGACTTCGAGCGCGAGCGCGCGCGTGAGACCGATGACGCCGTGCTTCGCCGCGCAATACGCGGCGACATACGCATAGCCGACTTGCCCCGCCGTGCTCGCGACATTCACGATGCGGCCATAGCCGCGTTCGAGCATCGAAGGCAGCACGGCGCGCGTGCAGAGAAACACGCCCGTGAGGTTCACGTCGAGCATGCGTTGCCAGAGCGCGGCGTCGGTATGCGTGAAGGGCGCGGCTTGCGCATGGCCCGCGTTGTTGACGAGGATGTCGACGGCACCGACGCGAGAGAACGCTTCTTCGACGGCGGCTTCGTTCGTGACATCAACGCTCACGCACGCGACATCGCCATGAGCGCGCATCGCGTCGCGTTGCGCTTCGAGGCGCGCGAGATCGCGGCCCATCAGCGTGATGCGCGCGCCCGCCCGTGCGAGCGCCTCCGCGCACGATGCGCCGATGCCGCTGCCGCCGCCCGTGATGACCGCGTGTTTATCAGCGATAGCCGTCATGATCAGACCGTTCCTTCGGCGCGTTGCGCGCGTTCTTGCGGCGTAAGGCGCGCGTTGTCGGCGGCGAGCGCGCGTTCGCGTTCCAGATTGCGTTCGAGTTGCGATTTGGCGGCGGCATACTGCTTCGGCCACGCGACATTGAAGTAACCGATCTTCGCGGCTTCGTTCAGCGTCCACGATGGATTCGCGAGATGCGGACGCGCCACCGCGCAGAGATCCGCGCGTCCCGCCGCGATGATGCTGTTCACGTGATCCGCTTCCGATATCGCACCGACGGCGATCGTCGCGATACCCGCTTCGTTACGGATGCGATCGGCGAACGGCGTCTGGAACATGCGGCCGTACACGGGCTTTTCCTGCTTGCTGACCTGTCCCGACGACACGTCGATCATGTCCGCGCCCGCCGCCTTGAACGCGCGTGCGATCTCGACTGCATCGTCGGGCGTCGTGCCGCCATCGACCCAGTCGTGCGCGGAAATGCGAACGGACATCGGCTTGTCTTGCGGCCATGCCGCGCGCATCGCCGCGAATACTTCGAGCGGATAGCGCAGACGATTTTCGAGCGAGCCGCCGTATTGGTCGGCGCGCTGGTTCGTCAGCGGCGAGAGGAAGCTCGACAGGAAATAGCCGTGCGCGCAGTGCAATTCGAGCCAGTCGAAGCCCGCTTGCGCCGCCATCTCGGTGGCGCGCACGAATTGCGCTTCGATCTCGCGCAGTTCTTCCTGCGACGCCTCGCGCGACCATTGGCTCACGCCTTGCAGATACTGTTGCGGCGAAGCGGACACGAGCGGCCAGTTGCCATCTTCAAGCGGCTGATCGATGCCTTCCCAACTCACGCGCGTCGATGCCTTCGCGCCCGCATGTCCGATCTGCATGCCGATCTTCGCATCCGATTGCGCGTGCACGAAATCGACGATGCGCGTCCACGCGGCAAGATGCTCCGGCGCGTACATGCCGGGGCATCCCGGCGTGATGCGCGCTTCGGGCGACACGCACGTCATCTCCGTCATCACGAGCGCGGCGCCGCCCATCGCGCGCGCGCCGAGATGCATCAGGTGATAGTCGCCCGCGACGCCATCGACGGCGGAGTACTGCGCCATCGGCGATACGACCACGCGATTCTTCAGCGTGACGCCGCGCAGCTTGAACGGCGTGAACATCGGCGGCACGGAACGTTGCTGTGCATCGCGTTCGATACCCGCACGCGCGGCGAGCCAGTCTTCGAATGCGGCGAGATAGCGCGCATCGCGTTCGCGTAGATTTTCATGCGAGATGCGCTGCGAGCGCGTGAGCAGCGAGTACGCGAACTGCTCCGGTTCGAAGGCCGCGTAACGGTCCACATGCTCGAACCATTCCGTCGAATTGCGTGCGGCGTTCTGAATGCGCAGCACATCGACGCTGCGCACCTGCGTGTAATGCGCGAGCGCGCCTTCGAGATCGCCGCTCTGTTTTGCAAATGCGGTATCGATGGTGTTCGCGAGTTCGATCGCGTCTTCGAGCGCGAGCTTCGTGCCGGAACCGATCGAGAAGTGCGCGGTATGCGCCGCATCGCCCATTAGCACGACAGGCGTGCGCTTGCCGTTCGCGCCATCGCGCCAATGCACCCATTCGCGATTCACGACGCGCGGGAAGCGAATCCATTGCGCCGAGCCGCGCAAGTGCGTGGCGTTCGACATCAGCGCGTGGCCGTCGAGATACTTCGCGAAGAGCTTTTCACAGAATGCGATGCCGTCTTCCTTGCTCATGTCGGCGAGGCCGGCCGCGCGCCATACGCGCTCGGGTGCTTCGACGATGAACGTCGATGTGTTGTCGTCGAAACGATAGGCATGCGCCTGGAACCAGCCCCATTCGGTCTTTTCGAATGCGAACGTGAAGGCCTCGAAGCACTTGTTCGTGCCGAGCCACACGAAGCGGCAATCGCGCATATCGATGTCGGGCTGATAGGTCGATGCGTATTTCTGCCGGACCGCGCTATTCGCGCCGTCGCTCGCGATGATGAGGTCGGCGTCGTATTCGTCGTCGTTCACGACATGCGTTTCGAACACGAGCTTCACGCCGAGTTCTTCGCAACGCGCTTGCAGAATGTTCAGCAGACGTTTGCGGCCGATGCCACAGAAGCCATGACCCGACGAGCGGATCGTGCGGCCGCCGATATGCACTTCGATATCGTCCCAGTGATTGAACGCATCGAGGATGGCGTCGGCGCTTTGCGGGTCCGCCGCGCGCAGGTTGCCGAGCGTCTGGTCGGAGAACACGACGCCCCAGCCGAACGTGTCATACGGCCGGTTGCGCTCGACGACGGTGATGTCGTAGCCAGGGTGGCGGTGCTTCATCAAAAGCCCGAAATACAGGCCCGCCGGGCCTCCGCCAATGCAGACGATGCGCATGCTCGCTCTCCGACCGTTGTCTTCTCACATCGATAATTTAGGTTTAGATAGTTTAGATGTCAAGTAAATAGTCGATCGAACGAACGTGCGAAAGATGTCAGTGGAATCATCGATCCTCGGGGATGACCTGCAACAGCGGTTCGGGCGACACGGCGATCGCGCCCGAGAACGGGCGATCGTGCGAAAGGATCAGCAACACGGTGGTCGCGAGGCACGCGCAAAACAAGCCGATCGCGATGGCGGACGTCAAACGGTTCTCGCCATGAATCAGCGCGATCGCGAAGACGAGGCAGGCGGCGAGAATGCCAAGGCATAGCCACTTGATGCCGCTGACCTCGGAGCGGCTCACCAGAATGCGCTGGCGACGGGCTTCGAGCGCCTGTTCGAGAGACACCGCCACCTGGTGCTGTGCGGTCTGTTGTCCGGGCGTGTTCGCCGGCAACGAGAGCGCGAACTGCATCGCTTGGTTCAGCGTGGGCGGGCTGATCTTCAGCGTGACCACGCCTTGCGCCATCGAAGTCCATTCGGTCGTCGCCGTGTATTCGATGTATTCGCGCACCAGTTTGCGCAGTTGCGCTTGCGCGTCGTCCGGGAAAACCGCGGACAGAACGACGACGGAGCGAAGCGCGCCGGCTTCCGTATCGACCGCGGCGTTGGCCTGCGACGTATCGTTCCAGACTTGGGCGGCGGTGAAGGCGATGAGCAGGCCGAAGATGACGCCGATCGGCGAAAGCAGGCCGGGAGAAAGCGCGATGAACGACCGCCGATGCGCGCTTGCCGCAAGCCGGCCAGCCACGACATGGATCGCCGCTCCCGCGATGCCGACCACGCCGAAAACGACGAGCGTCATTTCCCATAACGGAAGGTTATGCAACCAGGTACTCGTCATCGGGACGTGCTCCGTGGCTGAACGGAAAGCACATTTAAGCACAAGCGGGATTGGTTTAGCGGTGCGCCTTATTAGAACGCGCCCGTGCGCACTTCGCCGTCGCGGATATAGCGAGTGATGATCACGCCGCCAGGCGTCTGCGTCGAATGCGCAAGCGTGAAGGCGGATACCAGCGCGTCGTCGCTGAAGAGGCGCTTGCCGCGTCCCAGCATGACGGGGTAAATCAGAAGGCAAAGCTCGTCGATGAGACCGGCCGCGAGCAGTTGACGCACCATGTCGCCGCTTCCGAACGTCAGCAGATCGGCGCCATTCGCTTGTTTAAGCCCGCGCACCGCGTCGGCGAGACTGCCTTGCAGCGCGTGACTGTGCTGCCAGTCGAGATCATCGGGCCGATGCGTGGCGACGTGCTTGGCGACACGGTTGAACACGTCGGCGATGGCGCGGCTCTTCGAATCGGCCGGAACGTGCGGCCAGTGCGACGCGAAGATGTCGTAAGTACGGCGCCCGAGCAGCAGATCGAAGGGCTGCGCGAGCAGGCTTTGCACGTGCTGGCCGATGGCTTCGTCGGCATAAGGCACGATCCAGCCACCCAGACGGAATTCGCCGCTGGTATCTTCGGTCGGGCCGCCGGGGGCCTGAATCACGCCATCCAGACTCATGAAAGCCGAAACGATGAGCTTGCGCATATGTGTTCTCCATGTCGACGGACTCGATCGGTCCATCTAGACGACGAGCGACTCGCGGGTAAATCGACAACGCTCATGCGCTACAAAACCAGTGCCGCTCAACTCGATTCGCCCGGCATGTTGCCAATCCGCCGGCCCAGTTCGTCGGCGCGTCGCCAGACCGCCTGCATCAGCACCATCGCGCTTCTCGACGGCGGCGAGAACTTCGAATAGACGAACGTCGATACCATCTCCAGATCTTCGACGAGCGGCCGCACGATGCAGTCGATCCCCCCGGTCGCGTATTCATCGACGATGGCGAGCCCGAGTCCGCCGCGCACGAGCGCGAGTGCCTGATCGGCGCGCGTCACGTCGACCGCCGACGTCAGTTCGACATCGGCCTGCTGGCACGCCCGCGCGATCATGGTGCCGAACGGAATGTCGCGCCTGAACAGGATCATCGGTTCGTCCTTCAGGTCCGCGAGCGCGATTCTCTCGCGCGCGGCGAATGGGTGATCCGGCGGCAGCACGCATACCATCCGTCCGCGCATGAACGGCACGACTTCAAGATGCTCGTGCTCGATCGGCAGCGAGGTCACCGCCACTTCGACGCTCTTGCTCAGCACTTCCAGCGGCATGTCGGCCATGAGCGTCGTATGCCAGTCGACTCTGAGCCCCGGCAACTGCCGTTTCAGTTCGACGATGGCGGGCGCGACGACGGCCGGCGCGAGCGACGGGCTGCACGCGATACGCAACAGGCTTGCCGGGCCGAGCGCGAGCGCCCGCGCGAATTCATCGACGCGCAGCGCCGACTGATAGACCTGCTCGACTTCGCGAAACAGCGCCTGCGCCTCGGCGGTCGGAATGAGGCGGCCCTTCGCGCGCTCGAAGAGGCGCAGTCCCAGCGTGGTCTCGGTATGCGCGACGAGCTTGCTGACAGCCGGTTGCGACACATACAGCATTTTCGACGCGGCATTGATCGAGCCCGTCAGCATGACCGCGCGAAACACCTCCATCTGCCGCAGCTTGAAGCGCATCGTTTCTCCGGCTGCCCGTCGCGGGCGATTAACCAAAGGTTATAGGGTAGCCGAAACTCGGCATACGACAGCCCACGGCCAACTCACTAGTATTTCCAGGACGCGTCGGGCCTTTGCCACGGCGGCGCGCAGACCGGAAAACGTTGGACGGAGACACGATGAACCAGACCCACTCGCCTCGCGCGATCGGCGCGCAAGCCGCCGCGGCGGCGCCGGCCGCGACGCGCACCCGCGCGCGCTTCGGCATCCTCGCGCTGCTCGCGATCGGCACGATGATCAACTACCTCGATCGCAGCGTCGCCGGGATCGCCGCGCCCGGCATGAGCCACGAACTGGGCCTGACGCCGGCGCTGATGGGCGTGATCTTCTCCGCGTTTTCGTGGACCTACACCGCGTCGCAGATTCCGGGCGGCGTGATGCTCGACCGCATCGGCACGCGCTGGACGTATTTCTTCGCGCTGACGCTGTGGTCGCTGTTCACCGGTCTGCAAGGACTCGCGACGGGCTTCGTCTCGCTTTTGATCATGCGGCTCCTGATCGGCATTGCGGAGGCGCCGTGCTTTCCGACCAACAGCCGCGTCGTCGCGATATGGTTTCCGCAGAGCGAGCGCGCCCGCGCGACGGGCGTCTACACGTTCGCGGAGTATGTCGGTCTCGCGTTTCTGAGCCCGCTGCTTTTCTGGATCGATCATCGCTATGGATGGCGTGCGCTGTTCGGCATCGTCGGCGCGGTCGGCATTGTGTTCGGCGCGATCTGGCTCATGCGCTTTCGCGAACCGCACGAGTCGAAACGGGCGAATCGCGCCGAGCTCGACTACATCGCGAGCGGCGGCGGCGTGGTCGACGGCAGCCAGCAGGCGACGCGCTTTCGCTGGTCCGATATCGCCGCGCTCCTGCGCCGCCGCAGCATGCTCGGCATCTGCATCGGCCAGTTCGCGTGCAATTCGACCAACGTGTTTTTCCTGACGTGGTTTCCGACTTATCTCGTCACCGAACGCCACATGCCGTGGCTGAAGGTCGGCATGGTCGCGGTGCTGCCGTTCATCGCCGCGTCGGTCGGGACGCTCGCGGGCGGCTGGATTTCCGATGCGATGCTGCGTCGCGGCATCTCGCTGAACTGGTCGCGCAAGCTGCCGGTGATCGCCGGGCTCGTCGCCGCATCGAGCATCGTGCTGGCGAATTACGTCGATTCGATCACCGTCGTGATCGCGATCCTGTGCGTTGCGTACTTCGCGCAGGGAATGTCGGCGCTCGCCTGGATGATCGTCTCCGATATCGCGCCGAAGGGCCTGCTGGGCCTGAGCGGCGGCATCTTCAACCTGTTCGCGAATGCGGCCGGCATCGTCACGCCGCTCGTGGTCGGGTTGATCGTCAACGCGACAGGCTCGTTCGTGTACGCGCTCGCCTTCATCTCGGCCGTGACGCTGCTCGGGGCGCTCTCGTATGTGTTCGTCGTCGGCGATATCAGGCGGATCGAATTCGCGGGCTCCGCTTCTTCCTCCATCTGAAGACCTCAAGGAAATCATTGCAATGAGTCACTCTCTCGACGGCCGCATCGCCATCGTGACGGGCGCGGCGCGCGGGATCGGCCTCGGCATCGCCCAGAAGCTCAAGGCCGACGGCGCGCGCGTCGCGATCTGGGACCTCGATGTCGCCAACTGCGATGCGCGGCGTCTCGGCTTCGAAGCCGATCATCTGCAGGAGGTCGATGTCGCATCGCACGAATCGGTCGGGCGCGCGTTCGAGGCGACCGTCGCGGCGCTCGGGCATATCGACATTCTCGTCAACAACGCGGGCATCAACGGGCCGGTCGCGCCGAGCTGGGAATATCCGGTCGATGCGTGGCAGCGTGTGCTCAACGTCGATCTGAACAGCGTGTTCTACTGTTGCCGCGCCGCCATCCCGCATATGCGCGCGAGGGGCGGCGGGCGTATCGTCAATGTCGCGTCGATCGCCGGGAAGGAGGGCGTGCAGTACATCTCGGCGTATTCCGCCGCGAAAGCGGGCGTGATCGCGTTCACGAAGTCGGCCGCGAAGGAACTGGCGCGCGACAACGTGCTGATCAACTGCGTCGCGCCCGCGATGGTCGAGACGGAGCTGTTCCACGAGATGTCGGAGCAGCACATCGAGGCGAGCAAGGCGAAGATTCCGATGGGCCGCTTCCTGCAGATCGACGAAGTCGGCGCGATGGTGAGCTGGATCGCGAGTCCCGCGTGCAGCTTCACGACGGGCTTCACCTTCGACCTTACCGGCGGGAGGGCCACGTATTGAAGGCCGCTCCGCTTCTGGCGCGGCCTCTCGCGGTCGCGCATCTGACCGCGCTGGATGTTGCGCCCGTGCCGTGGGTCCGGCTCGCCGCGCGTGCGGGTTTCGATGCGGTCGGTCTGCGCATGCATCCGGCGGTGCCGGGCGGCGTCGCATATCCGATGGCGTCCGGCTCCGCGGCGCTCCATGAATTGCGGGACGCGCTCGCGGGCGAAGGCATCGCGGTACATGACGTCGAATTCATTCCCGTCGTGCCGGCGCTCGATCCCGCTTCGTTTGCGTCGCTCTTCGAAGCGGCGGCGTCGCTCGGCGCGCGTTGCGTGAACGTATCGGGCGACGATCCGGACGAGGGCCGGCTCGCCGCCAATCTCGCCGCGCTGGCCGAACTCGGCCGTCCGTTCGGCTTGCGCATCGATCTGGAATTCATGCGCTGGCGGCATGTCGGCTCGCTCGCGCAAGCTCGTGAGATGATCGCGCGGGTCGGTCATCCGAATCTCGCGGTGCTCGTCGACGCGCTGCATCTGTCGCGCTCGGGCGGCACGCCGGACGATATCGCGAGGACGCCGCGCGGCTGGATCGGTTCCGCGCAACTGTGCGATGCGCGCGCCGCGCTTCCTGCCAGCGACGACGATGCGATCCGCGAAGCGCGCACCGATCGCCTGCCGCCCGGCGACGGCGCGCTGCCGCTCGACGCGCTGCTGCGCGCGTTGCCTGCGGATGTGGCGCTGAGCGTGGAGATGCCGTATCCGTCGCTGCCCGCCGACGCGCGGCTTGAGCTTGCGTACGGCGCGGCGCGGCGAGTGTTCGACGGGCTCGGCGTCGTGTCGGTCTGAATGGGGAACAGAGATGAGCGTATTCGAAGAAGACAAGATCGACTGCCACTGCCACGTGTTCGATCCCGCGCGCTTTCCGTATCGGGAAGACACGCCGTATCGGCCGGTGCAGCAGGAAATCGGCACGGCCGCGCAGTTCGTCCGGGTGATGGATGCGTACGGCGTGCGGCATGCACTGCTCGTCGGTCCGACGAGCGGCTACCGGACCGACAACCGATGCCTGCTCGATGCACTGGAGACATACGAAGGACGCCTGCGCGGCATCGCCGTGGTCGATGACGACATATCGCGCAACGAGCTTGCGGCGCTGCATCGCGCGGGCGTGGCCGGCGTCGCGTTCAACCCGGCGATGGAAGGCGTCGATGCCGTGCTCGGCGCGGGCGCGCTCTTCGCGTCGCTCGCGGACCTCGGGATGGTCGCGCAGATCCAGGTAACCGGTGACCAGATGGTCGCGCTCGAATCCTGGCTGTCGCGGCAGGCGGCGCCGATCATGATCGATCACGGCGGGCGGCCCGACATCGGCGCGGGTATCGCGCAGCCCGGCTTTCAGGCGCTGCTGCGGCTCGCGGACAGCGGCCGCGCGAGCGTCAAGCTGTCGGGCTGGCAGAAGTACTCGGCGCGCGCGCATCCGTACGAGGACGCGTGGCCGTATGCGCAGGCGCTGCTACGCGCGTTCGGGCCGCAAAACTGCGTCTGGGGTTCGGACTGGCCGTTCCTTCGGGCACCGGAGCGGCTGGATTATGGGCCGCTGCTGACGCTGTTCGAGCAGATCGTGCCCGATGCGCAAGTCCGTCGACAGATTCAATGGGAGACGCCGCGCCGTATTTTCGGTTTCGGCGCGTAGGCGAACGGGCACTGTCGCAATCAGTGCCCCAGCCCGCTCGCCGCGATCTGCTGCTCGACGTACTGCGCGAAGAGAGCGTGCATGCGCGTCGTCGGATGGAGATCGTCGGCGAACATGTAAGTCTGGTCCGCGTTCGACGAGACGTAAGTCGCTCGTGAGCAGAGCAGCGACGTGTCGTGCGGTGTTTTCGACGGATCACATGCCTGACCCGTGTTGGACACGGTGAAGCCATTGGCCTGAAAGTTCGCGATGGTCTGCGTCGTCCAGGCGTAGGAGTCGATCACGATGACCTTGCCCTGCAGACCGTTCGATTGCAGGGCGGAGTTCAGCGTCGCGTTGAAGAGCTGCGACAGTTGCGTGAAGTTGCCGCCGCCATCCGACGACTTGATGCCATCGGGTGAAAGTCCGATGTTCGGCACGTTGACCACCACGACATGCACGCCCCCGCTCAGCACGATCTGCGCGACTTGTTGCGCGAGCGTGGTCGCCGCGGTCTGCACGGTCGTGTTCGCGGCGGGCGGACTGCCCGCGCGCAACACGTCGTTGGCGCCGGCCCACACGAGCACGAGCTGGTTCGAATTGAAACTGCCGTGCGACGACAGATAGCTCGAAATCTGCTGAGTGACCGGCATCTCGACGTTGCCGATCACGTCCGTCAGGAACTGATTCTGATCGGCCGGCGTGGCGACCGTGGCGCCGCCTTGCGCGTAGCCCAATCCGCTTTGGGCCTTCAGTTCGTGCCCGAGGTCGATCGTGAACGCCGCGGTGAGCGTGTCGCCGTAATACTGCGCGACGTCCTGGGACCATACCTGTCCGGGATTCGTCGTGAAACGTCCGCCGCCGACCACGCCCGCGATCGGCTGATACGTCCCGACGTCCGACAGACTGTCTCCGAACGCCACGACCTGCAACTTGACGCCGCCCGCGGGCGCCGAAGAACTGCTTCCGCCCGAGTCGCCGCTGCTGCCGCCGCATGCGGTAAGCAGTGCAATCAGGATGGCAGAAATTGCGTGGCGAATGCCGGGGGTGATTCGGGTATGACGCATCATTCCTCCGTGCCAGCCCCGGCCGGGGCGGGATTGCCCGCGATGGCGGTTCGTCGTCGGCCGCGCGTGAGTGGCGGTCTGGAACATCGGTAAGCAAGAAAGATGCGCCTCGCGTGTTTCCCGTGGCGAATCGGCTACCATTGGCCGACGACGGCTCGTTCGAAACACTGCTGCGAGGACGCCAGGGGTGGACCACTACATCGATCTTGCAGGCGATCCTTCCGCACTCGCGCATCTGCTGCGACGACTGCACCTTGCCGATGCCGTCGCCTCCGCGACGCTGACACCGCTGACGGGCGGCGTGTCCTCGAACATTTTCCGGCTCGATATCGGCGACAGGACCTACTGCCTGAAGCAGGCTTTGCCCAAGCTCAAGGTCGCGAAAGACTGGATCGTGCCGGTCGAGCGCGTCTACGCGGAGATCGGCTGGCTTCGGACGGCTGGCCGGATCGTGCCGGGTCATGTGCCTGAAGTGCTCGGCGTCGATCACGAAACCAAGAGCTTCGTCATGGCGTTTCTCCCGCCGACATACGCGAACTGGAAACGCGAGTTGATGGATGGCCGCGTCGATCCGGCGATCGCGGCGCAACTGGGCGACGTGCTGGGCCGGATTCATGCGGCGACGGCCGGCGACGCGGAGATTGCCGCCCGGTTCGCGAATGACGATACCTTTCACGCCATCCGTCTCGAACCGTATCTGGAAGAAGCCGCTCGACAAAATCCGCAAGTGGCGGTGGCGCTGCGCTCGCTGATCGAGCGCACGGCGGCCACGCGAGAAGCGCTCGTTCATGGCGATGTCAGCCCGAAGAACATCCTGTTGGGACCGGCCGGGCCGGTGATCCTGGACGCGGAATGCGCGTGGTACGGCGATCCTGCCTTCGATGTGGCCTTCTGCCTCAATCATTTCCTGCTCAAATCGGCGCGCTCGCCGGGTGCGCTTGCCGCGTTATTGGTGTCGTTTGCGAAGCTGGTCGAGCGTTATGTGCCGCATATCGCGTGGACGAAACCGGACGCGTTGCTGGACCGCGTCGCATCGCTGCTCCCGGCGCTGCTGCTGGCGCGCGTGGACGGCAAATCGCCGGTGGAGTATCTCGACGACCACCGCCGCGCTCGCGTGCGCGCCGCCGCGATCGAACTGATCGGGCGGCCGGACAGCACGCTCTCCGACATCACAACGTTCTGGCAAAGGGAGTTTTCCGCATGAGTCGAATCGAAGAAGTGCGAGCGCGACGTATCTGGGATTCGCGCGGACGGCCGACTGTCGAAGTGGAAATCGTCACTGAAACGGGCGCGCGGGGACGCGGCATCGCGCCGGCCGGTGCGTCTCGCGGTTCGCGAGAAGCGATGGAACTCCGCGATGGCGGCACGGCGTTCGATGGCAAGGACGTCAAGACGGCGATCGCCGGCATCGCGCGCGAGATTGCGCCCGCGTTGCGAGGCCACGAGGTCGCGGAACAGGCGATGATCGATGCGATGCTCATCGCGCTCGATGGCACGCCGGACAAGTCGCGGCTCGGCGGCAACGCGCTGATCGCGACATCGCTTGCCGCCTTGCACGCTGCCGCGAGCGAGCGAGGCTTGCCGCTCTGGCGTTACGTCGCGGGCGACGAGCAGGTGACGTTGCCGCTTCCGCAGATCCAGATTTTCGGCGGCGGCGCGCACGCGGAACGGCGCGTCGATGTGCAGGATTTCATGGTGATCGCGACATCGGCCACGAGTTTCGCGCAGGCGCTCGAAATGACCGCCGAGGTCTATCGACACGCCGGTGTGCTGATGCGCAAACGCGGCGCGGCGCAGGGCGTGGCGGACGAAGGCGGATGGTGGCCCGCGTTCTCCAGCAACGAGGAGGCGATGGACGTGCTGGTCGCATCGATCGAAGCGGCGGGTTTCGTTCCGGGCACGGATATGGGCATCGCGCTGGATATCGCCGCGTCGGAATTCGGCAAGGGCGGACAGTACACGCTTGGCCTGGACAACGTGCGGCTCGATACCGACGCGATGATCGAGAAGTTGCTGCGATGGATCGCGCGATACCCGATTGTGTCGATCGAAGACCCGCTATCGGAAGACGATGAAGCGGGGATGATCGCGTTCACGCGAGCGGCGGGAAGCAAGGTGCAGATCGTGGGCGATGATTTTTTCGTTACGCGCGCCGCGTTCATCGAGGATGCTGCGGCGAAAGGGGCTTGCAATGCGGCGCTCATCAAGCTCAATCAGGCAGGTACCGTGACGGAGACGCTCGCGGCGCTTCGGGCGGCGAGGAGGAACGGCTATGCGTCGATTGTGTCGGCGAGATCGGGGGAAACCGAGGATGTGTCGATCGTCCATCTTGCGACGGGGTGGAATGCGGGGCAGTTGAAGGTCGGGTCGTTCTCGCGGTCCGAGCGGATGGCGAAGTGGAATGAGGGGGTGCGTATCGAGGAAGGTGGGGCGATGGGGTTTGCTGGGGCGGCGGTTTTGTCGCGAAGTCGGTAAGCGTGAAGTCGCGAAACGTGTTGCGTCGACGGTGGCCGGGTTCCAGATTGCGCGATGCGTCTTGAACTCAGACGAATCCGAAAATAGACGTCATCGAACTACCTCTAAGTTTTTGAATAGTCGGTAATCCTTCGCGAACCATTCGGACTGCGAGATGTACTCGTCTCCGGGCAAGGAATTTTTGGGCAATAATTTCCCACTTTCATTCGAATTGCAGACGTCGAGCAATCGGAAAGGAGTCCGTTGGGGCTGAACCCTTTACCACCACAGCAGGAAGCAACATGAAGCAGTTCCTCTCTCTCACCGCGTGCGCGCTTTCGATCTCCCTTTTGTCGGCCTGTGCCACCGGCCCCGATCGCGACAAGGAGATCGCCCTCAATCAGCAAGTAGGCATCGAAGTCACGCAAACGCCCGAGGGCGTGCAAGTGCGTCTGCCCGACCGCGTGCTCTTCGACTTCGACAAATCCGGTCTGCGCGGTGATTCCGGACCCGCCATCCAGCGCGCGGTCGTGTTGCTCAAGCGCAGCAAGAAGTCCGTGATCGTCGAGGGACACACCGACGGTACCGGTACGCACGACTACAATCAGGCGCTCTCCGAATCGCGTGCGCAGACCGTCGCGGGTGCGCTGGAAGAGCGGGGCATCGCATCCTCGCGCGTCACCACGAAGGGCTTCGCCTACGACCGCCCCGCAGCAAGCAACGCCACCCCCGAAGGCCAGGCGAAAAACCGCCGCACGGAAATCGTGGTGATCGGCGAATCGCTCGACGCGATCATGGGTAAGTCGGCAAAGCGGAACTGACGCAAGTCACTTGCTGATCGGCGAGCGCTGTCGGAGGTCGGCTGAAACTCGGCCGACTACCTCCAGTATCCAGCCGCGTAATGCCGATATCCCCATCCCGGACGCCCGCCCCAATAACCCACCGCGACAGACGGCGCATACACCGGAGCGGGCGGCGCGTAATAAGCGACTGGCGGCGCATAGACCGGGACCGGCGCAACCGGCGCAAAGGGCGCCACCGGAATCACGGGCGCGTACGGCGCAACCGCCACGACAGGCGCGACAGGCACAACCGGCATCCCCACACTCATGCCGACGAACACATGCGCCTGAGCGCTACCCACCAGTCCGGCACCAAGCAGCGTAGCGACAGCGACATAACCGATTTTTTTCATGATCCTTCTCCTGGAAACGCGGTGCGGCATGATCACGCATCGGTTGAGAAGGATTGTGGGCGTCGACAATGAGCGAAGAATGAGCGCTCATTCAGTCCCGCAGTCGTTGCAGGCGTTGTCGATATATCTCGCCGCCTTGCCGCGCTCGGGCGGGCTGACCTGCATATAGCCGCCGTCGAGGATGTTATGACGGACGACATTCCCGCTATAGTCGACGCCGCCCTCGCCATTGGATCCGCCCGTGATATTGCCGCCGTTGATCATGCGGTTGCATTCCAGGACGTTGCCGCCGGTGTCCTGCGTGGCGTCGTTGTTCTCGGGGCCCATGCGGCAGTTATCGGCCAGATTGTAGGCAATGCGGCCCTTGACCGAACCCACCAGCGCGATGCCGTAAAGCGGGCAGTTGGCGAACGAGTTGAACACCAGAACGGCGCCGGTCCCGCCGCCTTGCCCTTCGGTCTGGAACATCGACTGGCCGAAGAAATCGCGGAAGCTGTTGCCCGCGAGCGTGAAGTTGTCGACCGCGCCGTTGGTCTGCACCGGAATATCGTAATGTCCGGGGCTGTCCCAGTCACGGATGCGGGTCGGATTCGCGCCCACGAAGTTACAGCCGACCAGACTATTCCCCGTCGACGGACCCTCGAAGTTGAACATGTTGCTGTCCTCGCGCACCGTCTTCTTGAGCGTCGCGCCGGGCTCGCACTGGATATGCCGGTTACTTGCCGTGATGACCACCGTGTGATTCAGCACATAGGTGCCCGCGGGCACGAGTACGTCGCCGGCATCGACCGCGGCCTGAAAGGCCTTGGTGTCGTCGGTCTTGCCGTTGCCAGTGGCGCCGAACGCCTTCGGGCTGCGCGGATCGACCAGTTTGGGCGGCGTGAAGGAGGTGTCCGGGCAGCTCGCCGTCGCCGGGACCGGCGAACTGGTGAGGCTCGCGCGATGGGCGCCGCTGTCGCGTTCGTCTCTGAACTGCCGCCACCAGCGCATGAGGTTATGCAATGTAAGGCGATCCAGGAGACGGCCATCGTCCCAGGCAGCGTAGACCGTCTGAAAGTGTCTGGTTACGCCGGGTGTGTTGATCACGAGCAAGGAAACGACAATCAATATCACGCCAACCACGATCGATTTCTTCATTGACATCCCATGCACGCTTTGGATTTCTCGATGGCGAGGCCTCGGTAAGCCGTCGCGCAGCCGCAACTCTCGCACGTTATACCCGCCGACTTCTGCCCGGTAGCACACCAGGCGAGCGTGCGAAATGCTGGCGCCAAACCGCATCATCGCGCGCCGGTGGCGTGGCGAACAGTCCGTCCGTCGCCTTTGATGCACGCTCCCTCGGTGCGCAAGCGGCCAGCCGGTCCTGCGCGGATCGGGTTCAATTGCCGGAGGAAGCGTGCTGACCGCAACAGTGCAATCGCTAAGGGAGCGTCTGCTTGGCGTTCATCAGGATCACAAGCGCATCGCAAGGAGCGCTTTCGTCCTGCTGTTATTCGTGCTCGCCGGGAAGTTCATCGGCGCATCGAAGGAAATGGCGATCGCGTACCGATACGGCATCAGCGGCACCGTCGATGCCTATCAACTCGCGCTCACGCTCGTCACCTGGCTGCCCGCGACGATCACGAACCAGTTGAGCGTGCTGCTCGTTCCCGCGCTCGTCGCGCTCAGAAACGACAAGGCCCGGCAGAACCAGCTTCTCGGCGAACTCGAAGGGGCGGGACTCGCCATCGGCATCGTGTTTTCGTTGCTGCTCTATTTTTTCTGGCCTCACATGGTGGGCTTCTTCTCGGGAAGCCTCGCCGAATCGACCCGCGAGATGTGCCGTCAGATGGTCGTCGGGATGACGCCGGTCGGCGTGCTGGCCTTCACGATCTGCATCTCCGCCGCCCGGCTCCAGGCTTCCGAAAAGCACATCAACACGCTGCTCGAATGCGTGCCGGCGATCGCGTTGCTCGTCTTCGTGCTGAGCGCGCGCGACAACACCTCGACCATGCCGCTCATCGTGGGCACGACGATCGGCATCGTGATCCAGGCGGCGTGGCTCCGGATACTCGCGAAGAGAGCCGATGCCGTGCCCGCGCGTCCGCGTCTGTCGCTGCGGGCGAAGGAGTGGCCGGGCATGACGCGCTCGATGGGCATGCTGCTGATCGGCTCGGTGGTCGCCAATCTGTGGCTTCCCGTCGATCAGTATTTCATGGCGCATATGGGCGATGGCGCCATCGCGACGCTCGGCTACGCGAACCGCCTGCTCTCGCTGCTCGTGAGCATGGGCGCGATCGCGATCAGCCGGGCAACCTTGCCGATCCTTTCGGAAATCCTGCATCGCGGCGATCATGCGCGGGCGCGCAGCACGGCCATCAAATGGTCATTCGTGATGCTGGCCGTGGGCTCGGTCGGCGCTGCGATCGCCTATATCTTCGCGCCGTATGCGATCAAGCTGTTCTTTCAGAAGGGCGCGTTCACGAGCGAGGACACGATCGCGGTCACGAGCCTGTTCCGCTTCGGGCTTTCGCAGATACCCTTCTCGTTCGGGATGTGCGTGCTGATCCAGTTGTTCGCGAGCGAAGCGCGCTACAGGGCGATCACGGTCATTTCCGTGCTGGGCTTCGCGACCAAGCTGGCCGCCAATGCGGTTCTGATTCGCTTCTACGGTCCGCTGGGCGTGCCGCTCGGCACCGGAGTGGGCGCAGCCAGTGTGCTGGCCTGCTATCTCTTCTGGACCCGCTTCGCGCCGCCTTATGTCGGCAAGAGCGAGCAAGGTCACGAATGAAAACAGGATCGTCGGCCGCTCCTTATCGGCGAGCGGCCGACGATCCTGCCACTGCTGCTACGCGCCCCGCACCATGACGCCGTGACCGCGGCGCTGCACTTCCGACTCGTCTTCCACGCCGTACTCTCTGTCGAGCGCTGCGGCGGCGGCGTAGACGCCCGGCTCTTCGATCACGCCCGCGTGATTGCCCGGCACTTCCGCGACTGTCAGCCCGCCGCGCGCGATCTTGCGATACAGCGGCAGCGGATCGCCCCGGTCCTCGTCGCGCAAGGCCGCGCGCACATAGACGATCCGCCCGCCCGCGTACGGCTTCGGCCGATAGTTGTTCATCGCGGTGCGGCACGTATCGCGCATGCGCCTCAAAACCGGCGGCATGGGATCGGCGGCGGCCGGTGCTGCCTGCGCCTGCGGCACACGGCCGAGCCGCATCGCCACCTTGTTCACGGCGGCGTGGAACTTGGCCGCCGCGAAACCGATGCGCGCTTTCGGCGACATGCCGGAGAGCGTCTTCAACAGCCGGCTCGCATAATCGCGCCTGAATTCGAGCAACGCGAACCACGGCAGCCAGCGTTCCTGCACGTAGGTGTCGAGCAGACACACGAATTCCGTGCGCTCGCCCGCGCCGAACAATTGCTGCGCGATTTCGAGCGCGATCAGTCCGCCGAAAGAAAAGCCGGCGAGCGCATACGGCCCGCTTGGCTGAACCTTGCGAATCTCGTCGACGTAAGTCTTCGCCATGTCCTCGACGCGGCGTTGCGGCGGCGTTTCACCGTCCAGCCCGACCGCTTGCAGACCGTACACCGGGCGCGGCTTGCGCAGGCTCCCGATGAGCCGCGTGCATTCGAGCACCGAGCCCGTCACGCTGTGCACGAAGAAGAGCGGCGCGCCATCGCCTTCGCGCATCGGCACCAGCACTTCCGATGTCTGCGGCAGCGCGCCGTTTTCGATCACGTCGGCGAGTTTGGCGATGGTCGGCGCGCGCAGCATCGTCGCAAGCGGAATCGGGCGGCCGATGATCGGCTGCAATTCCGCAAGCAGCCGCGCCGCAAGCAGCGAATGTCCGCCGAGCTCGAAGAAATTGTCGTCGCGGCCGATCGGCGCGAAGGCGAACAACTGCTCCCATTTGGTCCGCAGCAGCCGTTCCAGTTCTTCGCGCGTCGCGTAGGTCTGCGGCGAATCGGCGGAGCGGGGCTGCAGGGCCGGGTGCGTGCGGATCGCATCGAGCGAGGCGGGATTGCGCAGCGCGGCGGCGTTGGTCACGTCGAGTCCGTTGACCGCGTTGCGCACCGCGGCTTCCGTGAGCTTGCCGCTATGCGTGACCGGCAGGTCGTCGACGGCCGCGATCACATCCGGCACGTGTGCAGCCGACGTGCGCCGCACGAGATCGCGGCGAATCCGCGCGATCAGCGTCCCGTTGAGCCGCGCGCCCGGCTTCAGCGTGACGAGCAGCACGAGACGCTCGCCGATGGGATTGCCCGGACTATCGGCGCTGGCGGCATCGCGCATGCGCTGCTGAACGACGATGCCCTCGCGTATCTCGGGAATGTCGTTCAGCACGCCGTAGATCTCGCCCGGCCCGACATTGATGCCGCGCACGACGAGCACGCCATCGCTGCGCCCATGCAGGCGCGCGGTGCCTTCCGGCGGAAACTCGATCTGGTCGCCATGCGTCCATACGCCGGGATTCGCGCTGAAATACGCCTTGTGAAAGCGCTCGCCGTCCGGATCGTTGAGAAACCCGAGCGGGCGCGACGGGAACGGATTCACGCACACCAGTTCCCCGACGCCTTGCGCACGCGCGCCATCGCGCCACGCCTGGACATCGAACGCGAGACTCTTGCACTGCGCTTCGCCCGTATACACGGGAAGATTCGGATTGCCGAGCACGAAGCAGCCGAGGATATCGGTGCCGCCGGAAATGGATTGCAGCCGCAGCGGCTTCACGTTGTTGCGGACCCATTCGAACTGCGCGTCGAAGAGGATCGCGCCGGTCGACATCATCGAGCGTAGGGCGCTCAGATCGAATTCACGCGACGGCACGAGACCGGCGTCCTCGCACATCTTCAGATACGCGGGACTCGTGCCGAACACGTTGACGCGCTCTTCGGCGACGATCCGCCACAACGTATCGACCGATGCGATCGGCCCGTCGTAGGTCACGATTTCGACGCCCGATGCGAGCGCCGACAACTGCCAGTTCCACATCATCCACGCGCAACTGGTGTGAAAGTACATGCGATCGCCCGGACCCAGATCGCAGTGCAGCCGATGCTCCTTCAGATGCTCGATCAGACTGCCGCCCGTGCCGTGCACGATGCACTTCGGCTTGCCGGTCGTGCCCGACGAGAACATCACGAAGAGCGGATGATTGAAGTTGAAGCGCTTCCATTCGACCCGGCGCGGATCGCCGGCCGCGAGCAATGCGTCGAGCGAGTTGATTGGCGGCGCGGCGCGCAGGGCCGAAGGATCGCCGTCGAGGCTGACGATACCCGCGAGCGTCGGCAGCGCGTCGGCGAGCAAGGCCATTTTTTGCGCGAGCGGCGTGCCGGTGTCGAACGGCTGTGCGGCCGTATGCGCGAACAGGAAACGCGGCTCCAGTTGCGTGAAACGGTCGAGCAGCGTCTCGATGCCCATCTCGGGCGCGGCGGTCGACAGCGTCGCGCCGATCGCGGTCACGGCGAGCGCGGTGACGATCGCATCGGCGTCGTTGCGCATCACGCCCGCGACGCGGTCGCCTTCGCGCAGGCCCAATTGCGTGAGCGCATCGGCGAGGCGGGCGACGCGCGCGCGCAACTCGCCGCGCGTCAGATGCACGCGGCGTCCGTCGGCATGGCAGGCGGTGAGCGCGGGCGCATCGGCGGGGGCGACGGCGAAGTCGAGCAGATTCTCCGCATAGTTCAGTGTTACGTTGGGAAAGAAACGCGCTTGCTCGCATATATCGCCGACGCACACGGGCTCCGCTTCGCCCGACCACTTCAGTCCCGGCGTCCATTGCATGAAACACTTCCAGAAGACGCGATAGTCCCGGACCGAGAAGTCGTGCAGTTCGTCGTAGTGTGTGAATGGCCGGCCCGTGTGTGCCTGCAGCGCCGCGGTGAACGCAGTCATCTGAGACTGTGCGGTGCGAACGGGTTCCTGGTCGAAAATCGGCAGGCGTGCTCTCGCCTCGTTGGGCGGTTCCGAACGATCCATGTGAAGCTCCCTCAGCGGTTATGGCAATACCGAGTCCCGACGGCTTGCCTTATTTTTCTTGACTCTTTGAGTTGTGCGCGGCGCCTTGGGCGCTCTCGATATATGAGGTCCGATTCCGGGCGGACCGGTGTCATCGACGATGAAGCGTATCCAGCCAGATCGTGTCGTAATGTGCGGAGAGATACAAAAGTCGTCGGCTGGTTGCAGGCACGTGTCAGGAATCGGTATGAATGACACTTGATGCCGTGCATCACGCCATGCAACAGATTGGAGAACGAACTATATGCTTGCAAAAAGCTTTCGATATCTTGCGTACGGACATTCGCAATTGCACAGCGTCTAATGGCAGTTGGAAAGTTGGAGAACAGACGGCAATATGCATTTCCCGGCAAGAAGAAAATTCATGGCGCTGGCGCTGGCGCTGGCAGCATGCGTGGGCGGCGTGGTCGCGACGCGCGCGTTCGAGCACGGCACCGAGCGCGCCGACGGCATTGCCTATGGCAAGGAGCCGCGTGAGCGGCTCGACGTCTACGCACCCGAATCACGCGATCGGACGAACCTGCCCGTCGTCGTGTACTTCTACGGCGGGGGCTGGCAAAGCGGGCATCGATCGGACTCGCGCGACGTCGGCGAGGCGCTCGCCGCGCACGGCATCGTGACGGTCGCGCCGGATTACCGCATCTATCCGGAGGCCGTTTTTCCGGGCTTTCTCGATGACGCCGCCGCAGCCGTGCGCTGGGCGCGCGATCACGCGCACGAGTTCGGCGGCGATCCCCGACGCATCTTCCTGATGGGTCATTCGTCGGGCGCGCATATGGCCGCCTTGCTCGCGACCGATCCGCGCTATCTGGCCGCGCAGGGCATCGCGAACACGTCGCTTGCGGGGATGATCGGACTTGCGGGCCCGTACGCCGCCATCCCGACGAGCGACCCGCACATGGACGAGATCTTTCCGGCGGCATTGCGCGCGGGAGCGTTGCCCATCGCGTTCGTTTCGGGAAAGGAACCGCCGATGCTGCTCGCCGCGGGCACGGCGGATACCGACGTCGATCCGCGCAACAGCGATCGCTTCGCCGAGGCGTTGCGCGCGCATCACGATGCCGTCGTGCTGAAGAAATACGCGGGCTACGGCCACGATACGGTCGTCAAGTCTTTTTCGGCGAAACGGCGCAAGGATTCGCCCGTTCTCGCCGATGTCACCGCGTTCATCGACGCGCATTGAGCCGGGCCGCGTCCGTCGGCCGCAGGTGTGCTCCAGCGAAATGCTTGATGCAGGTCAACGGTTGAAAGTACGGCGATCCTTAAAGTGATTCCGGACTTGCGCGAGCAGAAGCGCGCATGCCGATACGGCCTCGTCAATCGACTTCCGGAGCACATGATGCAAGCACGCGATGTAATGACTTCCCCCGTCGTTTCCGTCACGCCCGAAACCAGAGTGCATGAACTGGCGCGTTTGCTCGTGGAGCATCGCATCAGCGCCGCGCCCGTCGTCGATCAGGAAGGGCAGGTCGTCGGCATGGTCAGCGAGGGCGATCTGCTGCATCGGGAAGAGATCGGCACCGAGAAGCGCAAGCGCCGCTCGTGGTGGCTCGACATGCTCGGCTCCGACGGCGGCGCGGCCGACTACATCAGGTCGCATGCGCCGACGGTCGGCGAAATCATGAGCCGCGAGCCCATCTGCGTGACAGAGGAGACGTCGCTCCCCGATATCGCCGCGATCCTCGAAAGCCATCACATCAAGCGCGTGCCGGTGTTGCGCGACGGGCGTCTCGTCGGCATCGTCAGCCGTTCGAATCTGGTGCAGGCGCTGGCGTCGTCGCTCGCCATCGAGGCCGCGCCGGACGCGCTGGCAAGCGATGCGGAAATCCGCGCGATGCTGATGGGCGACCTCACGGGACGCGGCTGGGCGTTTCCGGGGCGCAATATCGTCGTGCGCGATGGCGTCGTGCATTTGTGGGGCACGGTGTGGTCGAGAGATCAGCTCGACGCCATGCGCATCGCGTCGGAAAGCATTCCGGGCGTGAAGCGCGTCGAAGATCACACGATTCCCTATCCGATCATGCCCGGTCTCTAAATGAAGAAATAGACGTTGACAAAATCTGACTTTGCAGTAAAGTTACGTTCCATGGCAGTTCGCCGCACTGGAGAACAGGCATGGACCATTACACTCCCGAAAGCTTCACACTGACGCAGAGCGTCGGTTTCGCGGTCAACAAGGCGCGCAACCTGCTGGCCGCGGAACTCGACGCCGCGCTGAAAGATCTCGGCATCACCACGCAGCAAATGGGCATTCTCATGTCCATGCGCGGCGGCAAGACGCAGACGCCGTTCGAGCTGTCGAAGCTGCTCGGCATCGACACCGGCCTCATGACCCGCATGCTCGACAAACTCGAAGCCCGCGACTTGCTGCAACGCACGCGCAGCCTGGAAGATCGCCGCGTCGTGAATCTCACGCTGACGAAGGCAGGCGAGAAAGTCGCGGCGGAGTTGCCGCATATCGCGCCGGTCGTGCTGAACAAGCGCCTCAGGAAGTTCACCAAAAGCGAGTTCCAGGAATTCCGCCGGCTGCTGAACAAGTTTCTCGAAGACTGAGCGCGCGGCGCACGGCGTCCGCGCATTTTTTTCGTCCATTTATCTGACAGGTCAGAAAATGAAAAAGCAAGAAAATCGCAGCACGTTCGGTTCGCGGATCGCGCGGACCGGCGTCACGTTGATGGTCGCCGCGGTGCTTTCGGCGTGTGCGAACTACGCAGGCATCCATAGCGACAAGGAACTGGCGCAGCCGCAGGACTACGCGACGCAGCAGAGCCTGCCCGCCGACGAAGGCCGCTGGCCGGCGTCCGACTGGGCCGATCAGTTCGGCGATGCGCAACTGCGCGCGCTGCTCGACGAAGCCCTCGCCGGCAGCCCGACGCTCGAACAGGCGCGGGCCCGTATCGCGGCGGCGTCGGCGTATAGCGAAACCGCGAAGGCGGGGACGATGCCGCGCGTCGATGCGTCCTACTCCTACACACGTCAGCGATTTTCCGAGAACGCGCTCGTGCCGCCGCCGTACGCCGGTTCGTGGCAGTCGGAGAACAAGGGGCTGTTGTCCGCTTCCTACGATCTCGATCTGTGGGGCAAGAACCGCGAGGCGCTCAAATCCGCCGTGTCGCAAGTGCAGGCGAGCCGCGCCGACGCGGAAGCCGTGCGGCTCGCGCTCGACACGTCCATCGCGCGCACGTACAACCAGCTCGCGCGGCTCTATGCGCTGCACGACATCGCGCAGAGCGAGGTCGACGAGCGCGACAAGATCGTGCGCATCACGGCGGGCCGCATCGCCAACGGGCTCGATACCGAAGTCGAACGCAAAACCGCCGAAGCCGATCTCGCGTCGAGTCGTTCGGCGCTGTCCGCGCTCGAGGGCCGCATCGTCGCGACGCGCTATCAGCTCGCCGCGCTGCTCGGCAAGGGTCCGGACCGTGGCTTGTCGATCGCACGTCCGCAACTCGGCATCGGCGATGAAGTGCGTCTGCCCGGAAATCTTCCCGCCGATCTCGTGAGCCGCCGACCGGATATCGTCGCGGCGCGCTGGCGTGTCGACGCGATGACGCACGACATCAAGGAAGCGAAGGCGGAGTTCTATCCCGACATCAACCTGAGCGCGTCGCTCGGCCTCGACGCGTTCGGCTTCGGCCGGCTGCTGACGGCGGCGAGCCGCACCGCGTCCGCGGGCCCGGCGATCCATCTGCCGATTTTCGACGGCGGCGCGCTGCGAGCGCAACTCAAGGACCGCTACGCCGGCTTCGACTACGCCGTCGCGACCTATGACCAGACGCTCGTCACCGCGCTGAACGATGTCGCCACGAACCTTTCGCAGATTCGCTCGACCGATGCGCAACTCGTCGATGCCAACGTCGCGCAGGACGCCGCGCACAGCGCGCAGCGACTGGCGCTCACGCAATACCGCGCGGGCCTCGCGAACCAGTTGACCGTGCTGAACGCGGAGACCAACGCGCTCGCGTCCGAACGCGCGGTCGCGAATCTGAAGATGGACCGGCGCGATCAGCAGATCGCGCTCGCGGCCGCGCTGGGCGGCGGCTACACGGATACATCAGCCGATGCGCTCGCCGCACGCTGATCGGCCAACACGGAACGGAGCACTGACATGAGCGACACCATCACCACCGAACGCACGGACGCGAATCAATCGCCAGCCGACACGACGACCCAACCGCGCAGCAAGCGCAAGCTGATGCTCTCGCTGCTCGCGGCGGCGATCGCGATCGGCGGCGCGGGCTGGGGCGGCTATTACTACACGACGGGCCGTTTCTTCGAATCGACCGACGATGCCTACGTCAGCGGCAATCTCGTGCAACTGACGCCCGAAGTGAGCGGCACGGTGATCGCCGTGAACGCCGACGACACGCAGATCGTCCATCAGGGCGATCCCGTCGTCACGCTCGACGCCGCCGATGCGAAGGTCGCGCTCGCCAATGCCGAGGCGAATCTCGCGCAAACGGTGCGGCAAGTGAGCAGCCTGTACGTCAACAACGCGTACTACGCGGCGACGGTCGCGCAGCGCCAGTCCGATCTGACGCGCGCGCAGTCGGACCTGAAGCGCCGCATGGCGATCGCCGACACCGGCGCGGTCTCGGGCGAGGACATCGCTCATGCACGCGATGCCGTGAGCGCCGCGCAGGCTGCGCTCGATGCGGGCCGGCAGCAGGCCGAGTCGAATCACGCGCTGACCGACCGCACGTCGATCGAACGGCATCCGAACGTGCAGGCCGCCGCCGCGAAGGTGCGCGACGCCTGGCTCGACAACGCGCGCAACACGCTGCCCGCGCCGGTGACAGGCTACGTCGCGCGCCGCTCGGTGCAGGTCGGCCAGCGCGTCGCGCCGGGCACGCCGCTCATGGCGATCGTCCCGCTCGACGGCGTCTGGGTCGATGCCAATTTCAAGGAAGTGCAGCTCGCGCATATGCGCATCGGCCAGCCGGTCACGCTGACCGCCGATGCGTACGGCTCGAAGGTGAAGTACCACGGTCATGTCGAAGGATTTTCGGCGGGCACGGGCGCGGCCTTCGCGGTGCTGCCCGCGCAGAACGCGACAGGCAACTGGATCAAGGTCGTGCAGCGTCTGCCGGTGCGCATCCGGCTCGACCAGCGCGATCTGGACGCGCACCCGCTGCGCATCGGTTTGTCGATGCAGACGGACGTGGAGACGCGCGACCAGTCGGGCACGCAGCTCGGCGCGGCATCGACGACTTCGTATCGAACCGATGTCTTCAGCCACTACGGCGACGAGGCGAACGCGGAGATCGAAAGGATCATCGCGGAAAACGTCACGTCACGTTGACGCGCATTTTTTGTCCGAATATCTGACAGGTCAGTCATCAACAAATCAGGTAAAGCCATGAACCCGACCACGCAACCTGCGCCGCTGCAAGGCGGCAAGCTCGTCCTCGCGACACTTGCCGTTGCGCTCGCGACCTTCATGAACGTGCTCGACTCGTCGATCGCCAATGTCGCGATTCCGACGATCGCGGGCAATCTCGGCGTCTCGGTCGATGAAGGCACGTGGGTCATCACGCTGTTCGCCGCCGCGAACGCCATCTCGATTCCACTCACGGGCTGGCTCACGCAGCGCGTCGGCCAGATCAAGCTGTTCGTCTGGGCGATCCTGCTGTTCGTCGTGTCGTCGTGGTTGTGCGGCATCGCGCCGAATCTGCCCGTGCTGCTCGCGGCGCGCATTCTGCAAGGCGCGGTGGCCGGCCCGCTGATTCCGCTGTCGCAGGCCATTCTGCTGGGCTCCTATCCGAAGGAGAAAAGCTCGACCGCGCTCTCGCTCTGGGCGATGACCGCAACCGTGGGCCCGATCGCGGGCCCGGCGCTCGGCGGCTGGATCACCGACAGCTATTCGTGGTCGTGGATCTTCTACATCAACATTCCGGTCGGGCTGTTCGCGGCGGGCGTGACATGGGCGATCTACCGCGAACGCGAAACGCCGGTGAAGCGCGTGCCGATCGACAAGGTCGGATTGATCTCTCTGATCGCGTGGGTGGCGTCGCTCCAGATCATGCTCGACAAGGGCAAGGACCTCGACTGGTTCAATTCGCCGGTGATCGTCGCGCTGGGCGTGTTCGCGCTCATCAGCTTCGTGTTCTTTCTGATCTGGGAGCTGACGGAGAAAAACCCGGTGATCGACATCAAGCTTTTCATGGGGCGCAATTTTCTGGGCGGGACGGTCGCGATTTCCGTCGCGTATGCGGTGTTCTTCTCGAACCTCGTGCTGCTGCCGCAATGGATGCAGGAGTATCTCAACTACCGTTCAGTCGATGCCGGTCTCGTCACCGCGCCGCTCGGCATCTTCGCCGTAATACTCGCGCCGGTCATGGGCAAGCTGATGCCGCGATCCGACGCCCGCGTGCTCGCCACGCTCGCGTTTCTCGGTTTCGCCGCGGTGTTCTTCATGCGTTCGCACTACACGACCGGCGTGGATACGTTCACGCTCGTCGTCCCGACGCTGCTGCAGGGGATTCCGACCGCGCTCTTCTTCGTGCCGCTGACGGCCATCATCCTGTCGGGCCTGCCGCCCTCGAAGATTCCGGCGGCGGCGGGCTTGTCGAACTTCGTGCGCGTGTTCGCGGGCGCGGTCGGCACATCGCTCGCGAGCACGGGCTGGAATGACCGGACCATCCTGCATCACTCGCAGCTCGTGGAGCAGGCGAGCGTGCATAACCCCACGTTCGTCGACGCGATCGGTTCGGTGCAGAGCACGCTCGGTGGGAGTCCTGCGCAGGCGCTGGCGTTCTTCGAGCGTTCGCTGACGACGCAGGCCGCGATGCTCGGGCTCAACGATATCTTCTGGCTGTCCGCGGTGATCTTTATCGCGATCGTGCCGCTCATCTGGCTGACGAAGCCGGGCAAGGGCGCGGGTGCGGGCGCGGCGGGGGCTGGGGGGCACTGAGCGCTGCGGCGCGGGATTTGTACGGGTGGCGCAAGACTGTTCGTCTTGTGCGGGTGTGCAAATTCTGGGTGAATGCGCCTAGATTGGGCTTGTAGATCCGCGATGCGGATGGTTGCATCGATTCTTTAACTACCGGAGTAGTGCGAAATGAAATTCTCGGTCAAACAGGAAATTCAATCGGAAGATGTCGCCACGCTGGAGCATGCGATGAAGACTGTCGATGTGGACGCGAAAGTTCATGTCGATATCGATGGGAAACTGGTTAGCGTCGATTCGTGGCTGATGCCTGAGGAGTTTATCGTTGCTTTTGTTGATGAGGAGTATGAGGTTAGGATTGTGGAGGGGTAGGGTGGGTGCAGAGAGGTTCTTCGAGGGGTTTCGGGGAAGACCGGTCGCGCCTGCTCAATTCGCTCGAACGGATAAACTACGTTATTCGGACAGAATCGGGCGCATACGGGTTGGGCCATCGTCTGCTTTATCTAGGGAAACTCTTCGAGCGATCGTTTCGGCTGGAGTCGGTCGTCGTGCCCGTGTTGAAGAGGCTTGCGAATGCAACCGGGGCAAGCGCCTCTAATTCAATTGCCGAAGACGCTCGGTGGCGCTGCCTATTTCGAGTGGAGCCCGCCGAGGGCCTTAAGCCGTGCGTCAGGTCTAAGGGACTTCGACCAAACCGCGACCCACGATGTCATAAGCCATTGGGGGTGCGGCGAGCCCATCTTCGACCAACCACCACAATTGCCGATCTTCAAGTCCGGCTCGCGCGATGCACACACGGCCGCTTTCGTGACGCCCGTGTGTCGCCGCGGCAAACCTTTCGCGAACACTCGGCGCGAGTCATCCGTTCTGCCAGAGTATCTACACGCCTCGATAAGTACATGGCCGGGATGTCGAGCACCACCGGTTTAGCGGATGGCGTAAGTGAACTCGCAGAACGCGATACTCGCTCCGAGCTTTCGCGACAGGTCGGAGGCCGCGTTGAGTTGCAGCGCGGTCAACTCGCCGGTCTTGTGAGCGGCGTTCAGTCTCGATGCTGGTCCGGAGAGCGTGAGGGCGGCCATGAACTTGTCCGATGCTCCAAAAATCGGAGTGGCGAACGCGGCGGTATGTTCATCTCGCGCGCCTGAAGTGAAGAGCGGCAAAGAAGGAGCTTTCTCGTAAAGCGGCTCGCCTAGTCCCCAGTATCTCAGGACCTGGCTGATCGCCGTGTCATCCAGAGGCAAGGATGTTCCCGCAAGCCTGGTCTCTCTCAGACCTTCAGACGGCTCCACTCGGAAAAGGCAAAGGCGCTGCGTCTTGTCGATGACGTAATACGACGCGCTTTCCTTCGTCGAGACGGCAAGGGAGTGCAGGATCGGTTCGACGATCGTGGAGAGGTGGAAAGACTGCTCGTACAGCTTTCCAAGATAGAGAACCCGATGACCGAGAGAATAGGACCCTGCTTCGGACCGAACGACATACCCCATCCGTTCGAGCGAGTTCATCAGCCGATAAACAGTCGTCTTGTGCATGCCCGACGCTTGCGCGAGCGCGGCCAATGAAAGCGACTCCACACCTGGTTTGAAGCAATCGAGCAGCGAAAGCGCCTTTTCGACCGCTGCCACACCTTCGTTTCCCACGCTTGTTCTCCCCGTCGCTTGTCTCGTCGCCGCATTTTACACAGTAAAACATCCTTGGCGAAGGTGTATCTAGTACAACGCTGTTGCACACAGTAAAAGGGTTAACGCCGATGGCGTCGCGTCGAGGCCGTGATTAATATCATTTCAACCTGTACACCACAGTTGTACCAAATACAACATCATCAACCAAGGGTGATTTTCAAATGAGCACGACGTCCATCTCTTCCATCGACCGCAGTGTCGAGCGTGTGAGCCCCGAACTCGTGGAGGCCGCTGGCAAGTTCCAAGCAGCCATTCTCGCCGACGTGGCGGGCCGCCGCGGCACGCTCAACGGCCGCGTGAAGCCGCTCGCGCCGACGATGAAGGTAGCGGGACCCGCCGTCACCGTCGAAGTGCGGCCGGGCGATAACCTGGCCATCCATGCAGCGCTCGCCGTGGCCAAGCCAGGCGACGTGATCGTGGTGGATGGAAAGGGCGACGTCAGCTGCGCCCTGATCGGAGAGATCATGGCGACTCAGGCCCACGCCACAGGTATCGCGGGCTTCGTCATCGACGCCGCCGTGCGCGACTCACACGAACTCGCGCAAGGCGAGTTTCCGGTATTCTCGGCCGGCCTCAATCCGTGCGGACCGACCAAAAGCGTCGCAGGCCGCGTCAACTTCCCGATTTCGGTGGCGGGCGCCAGCGTCAATCCGGGCGATCTCATCGTCGGCGACGCTGATGGCGTCGTCGTGATTCCGAAGGACGACGTTGCGCGCATCGTCGAACTCGCGCAAAAGAAGCTCGACGCCGAAACCGCCCGTATCGCGGCGATCCGCAACGGCGACACGCGTGCCGGCTGGCTCGAGAAGGAACTCCGCGCCGCGGGCATGCTCTCGGAAGGCGAGGTGCTGTAATGGCCGCGAATTCTGCCAAGCCCGTGCTGCTGGTGACGGCAGCGGACCTCGCTCCTCAAGCGCTGGAGATGCTCGACGATTTTGAACTCGTGTTCGCCGGCAAGCAGCCGACGGAAGACGACGTCGTCGCGCTGTGCGCACAGCACAAGCCGGTTGCCATCATCGTTCGGTACGGCAAGGTCAATGCCCGCATCATGGACGCGGCCGAGAACCTGCAAGTCATCTCCAAGCACGGCAGCGGCATCGACGTAATCGACCAGGAAGCCGCAGCTGCACGCGGTATCGCGGTTCGCGCGGCTGCCGGAGCCAACGCCGCGGCCGTGGCCGAGCACGCGTGGGCGCTGATCCTGGCATGTGCGAAATCGGTTCCTCAACTCGATGTGCGGATGCGCGCGGGTCATTGGGATAAGTCGACACACAAGTCCTTCGAACTCGAAGGACGCAGGCTCGGACTCGTCGGGCTGGGTGCCATCGGCCGTCGCGTCGCGAAGGCAGGTCTTGCTTTCGGCATGCAGGTTCAGGCGTTCGATCCGTTCGCGAAGGAGACGCCCGAGGGCGTCAAGCTCGTGTCGCTCGAAGATATCTATTCCACGTCGGACATCGTTTCGCTGCATTGCCCGCTCACTGCTGAGAACCGCGCGATGCTCAATCGTGAAGTGCTGAGCCGATTCAAGCGCGGCGCGATTCTGGTCAACACCGCGCGTGGCGGTCTCATCGATGAAGAAGCCTTGATCGAAGCGCTCGCGAGCGGTCAATTGCGGGCAGCAGGGCTCGACAGCTTCGCCGTCGAGCCGATGACGACGCACCCGTTCCAGTCCGTTTCCAACGTCATCCTTTCACCGCACATCGGCGGAGTGAGCGATGCCGCGTACGTGAACATGGGCAAGGGCGCGGCAGCGAATGTCTTGGCCGTGGTCGCGGAAAACGCGCGCAACGTGGCCTGATTCGGTAAGAGAGGTCAAGCATGTTCTATCTCACATCGCCCGAAGTCCGCACCGCCGAAGTCTTCACGCGCATGCCGCAGAAGTTCCGTCAGCCGGACGTTCAAACGGAATGGGCGCGCGCGAACCGAGGCGGCGTGTCCACGGACTCCTTCCTCGAAGGGCCCGTCTGGGATCCGGCCGGTTTTCTGTTCGTGACCGATATCCCGCACGGTCGCATCTTCAGGATTTCGCTGGCGGGCGAGTGGGAACTCGTCGCTCAGTACGACGGTGAGCCAAACGGAATGAAGCGTTTCGACGATGCCCATCTGCTCATCACGGACTATCGCAACGGGCTGATGCTGCTCGACATCGCGCGCGGAGAGGTTCGTCCCTACCTCGAGCGGCGCAATACAGAGCGCTTCCGGGGCGTGAACGACCTGACCTTCGATTCCGCCGGAAATCTCTACTTCACCGATCAGGGACAGACGGGGCTGCACGATCCGACCGGCCGCGTTTATCGGCTTTCGGCGGGCGGCAAGCTGGACGTGCTGCTCGGCAACTGCCCGAGTCCCAACGGACTGGTGATGTCGCCCGACGAAAAAGTTCTGTTCGTCGGCATGACGCGGGGCAATTGCGTATGGCGCGTTCCGCTTCAGGCCGATGGCTCCGTGAGCAAGGTCGGCCAGTTCTTTACGTCGTACGGACCGAGCGGTCCTGACGGACTGACGGTCGATCTCGACGGACGCATCCTGGTCGCCAATCCTGGGCTTGGCCGCGTGTGGGTGCTGAATCATCGCGCCGAACCGGTCGAGATTCTGACGAGCCCGGAGGGCGCTTCGCTCACGAATCTGTGTTACGGCGGCGCCGACATGAAGACGCTTTTCATGACCGAATCGGTATCCGGAACGATTCTGCGAGCCGACATGGCGGTCGCCGGCCCACTGCCCAAGCGAGCGAAGACGAGCTAGTCCGCGCGCTCGACTCATCCAAGCCACGAGAGAAACACGTCGCGCCGAAAAGAGCGCGATGGAGGAGCACACATGAACATATCGCAAAGTGTGAACGGCGCACAGACTTCGCCGGTGACCGAAACGAAGCCGGTCCGGAACATCAGCCACGAGGAGTACGCCGCGAGCGAGCGCACCCTGGCGAAAGTCTTTCGCCGGATACTGCCTTTTATCTTTGCGTGCTACGTCATTAGCTACCTCGACAGAACGAACGTCGGGTTCGCCGCGTTGACCATGAACAAAGACCTCGGCTTGACGGCCGAGCAGTTCGGGTTCGGCGCGGGCATGTTTTTCATCGGGTATTTCCTGTTCGAGATTCCCAGCAATCTCATCATGCAGAAGGTCGGTGCGCGCATCTGGATTGCTCGCATCATGATTTCCTGGGGAATCCTGTCGATGGCGACGGCATTCGTCGTCGGTCCGAAGAGCTTCGCAGCGGCACGCTTTCTCCTCGGGCTGGCCGAGGCGGGCTTTACACCCGGCATCTATCTGTATTTCACGCACTGGTTCCCGGGAAAGTGGCGCGCCAAAGTGACGGCAGCCTTTCTCGTCGGTATTCCGGTGGCCAATATCATCGGCTCGCCCATCTCCGGTGCGCTGCTGCAACTGGGCGGCATGCATGGGCTACGTAGCTGGCAATGGCTGCTGCTGATCGAAGGCTTGCCCGCGGTCCTTCTTGGCATCGCGTGTCTGTTCGTGCTGGCCGACCGGCCGGAGAAGGCTAAATGGCTTTCCGACGACGAGAAGGCCGCGCTCGCCCGGAGGCTGTCGGCGGAGCAACGCGACATTGGCGCCAAGCACGGCAACAAGCTGCGCGACGCGATGACCAACTGGCGCGTGTTCGTGCTTGCGTTCATCAACTTCTGCGGCATCGTCGGGTCGATCGGCGTCGGCCTGTGGATGCCGCAGATCATCAAGCAGCTGGGCGTCGAGCACGCTGTCGTCGGCTGGCTGACCGCGATTCCCTACGTCGCAGGCGCCGTGGTCATGCTGCTGTGGGCAAAAATCGCTGCCCGAGCGGCGAACCGAATTCCCTACGTTGCAGGCGCGCTGGTGGTTGCAGCAGCGGCCCTTTGCCTGAGCACATACGTTGACGGCGCCGTTCTCAAGCTGCTGTGCCTGTGCTTCACGGTGAGCGGAATCCTGTCGTTTCAGGCTACCTACTGGGCGATTCCGTCGGGCTTTCTTACGGGCCGCGCGGCGGCGGGAGGTCTCGCGTTGATCGTGTCTGTCGGCAATCTCGGCGGCTTCGTCGGCCCGTCGATGATCGGTGCACTCAAACAGATGTCAGGCGGTTTCACCGTTCCGTTGTTCGCCATTGCGGCAGTGATGCTCGTTGGTGCGGCGACCATCGCATGGCTTGGCGATCCCGGCGCCAATGCGGGCGAAGCATCGGCGACGCATTAGAAAACACGCGCGTCGAACAAACAAAATCTATTACCCACTGTCTGGAGACACCATGTCTTTGAAGAAGGCTCCCAAGAAAGCCAACCTCAACACTAGCTTCTCGCTTGGCGCCGTCGCAGCGGCAAGTCTGGTATTCGGATCCAACCTGGCGCATGCGCAAAGCAGCGTGACGCTCTATGGCATTGCCGATGTCGGCGTCGAATTCCTCAACAACACGACGGCGGGCGGATCGCAGGTCAGGGAAGTGTCGGGCAATCTGTCCGGCTCACGCTGGGGCCTGAAAGGCGTCGAGGATCTGGGCGGCGGCGTGAAGGCCATCTTCCAGTTGGAGAACGGTTTCAACATCAACGACGGCACGACCGCGCAATCGACCCGCGGCCTCGGCGCGAATCCGACGACGACCAGCCGGCTTTTCGGCCGTCAGGCGTGGGTCGGACTTTCCTACAAGGGCCAGCAACTGACGCTGGGTCGGCAGAACGCCCTTATCTATGAACAGTCGATCGTGTTCGACCCGATGGGCGTGTCGTCCCGCTACTCCGCGCTTTCGCTCGACTATGCGCTGGCCGCGCGCATCGACAATTCCGCTAAGTACACGGGAAAGTTTGGCGCAGTGACGGCCCAGGCGATGTATAGCACGCGCTATGACACAGGATACGGTGCCGAAGTGCCCGGCGCGCTCATCACCGGCCGGTTCTTCAGCGGCGCCCTGACGTATGCGAGCGGCCCGGTTGCCGCGACCGCCGTCTACGAGCAACGCAACAGCAACACGGTCGCCACCAACACGAGCACCGAACGTCGGGCACTGGCCGCTGCGAGCTACAACTTCGGGCCCGTGACGGCCTACGCCGGCTATCGCTATCTGCGTGCGTCGAATGCATTCCTGCCGACGAATCCGATCGCAGTCGCCAACGGCTCGGATGCCAATGCCGCAAATCTCTATTGGCTCGGTGCGCAGTACCTGATCACGCCGTCGTTCCAGCTGACTGCTGCCGGCTACTACCACGACGTTCATTCGACGGGCGCGGATCCGTGGCTCGCCGTACTGAACGCGGATTACTTCCTGTCCAAGCGTACGGACCTGTACGCGACCGTCGCCTACGCGCACAACAAGGACAATTCGGCGCTCGGCGTGAACGGCTACGGCACGGTCGCGGCGGGCCATAACCAGACCGGCGTCACCGTCGGTCTTCGCCAGAAGTTCTGACGACGCGATCCTGACGAGAAACCGCCGTGCAAATCGTCCATGCCCCTCACTTGCCTGTCCGCGAAGAATGGCTTGCGTTGCGCGAGGAGCCGATCCTCGAGCCCGAGCTTCTCATCGTCGATGCGCACCACCACCTTTGGGATCGTCAGACAGGGCGATACCTGACCGACGAGTTCGGCAAGGATGTGCGATGCGGTCATCGAGTCGTATCGACCGTCTACGTGCAGTGTCGTTCGATGCTGCGCCACGACGGTCCCGAGTCGATGAAACCCGTCGGCGAGATCGAATTCGCGAGCGGCATCGCGGCGATGTTCGCAAGTAGAGGGTATGGGCCGACGCGCGGTTGCGAGGCCATCGTTGGCGGTGCGGATCTCACGCTCGGCGACGCGCTCGAGAACGTGCTCGAAACGATGCTGGAGGTTTCGGGCGGGCGGTTACGCGGCATTCGCAATCCGCTGGCGTGGCATGAAAGTCCCGAGGTGAGTTCGAGCCCGGTTACGCCACCGCGCGATCTGATGCTCGATTCAGCGTTCCAGCGCGGTGTGAAGACGTTGGCACGCTTCGGTCTATCGCTCGACGCGTGGGTGTATCACACGCAGTTGGGGGAGTTGTACGAGCTGGCTGGCGCTGCAGCGGATGTGACGGTCGTCATCGACCACTTTGGAGGACCGGTCGGCGTGGGGCCGCACGAAGGCAAGCGTGAGCAGGTATTCGCCGACTGGAAACGTGGCCTTGCACGTCTGGCGACTCTGCCAAATACACGTATCAAGCTCGGCGGCGCGGGCATGAGTGTATTCGGCTTCGATTTCGCGCGCCGCGACTTACCGCCTTCTTCCGAGGATCTCGCCGCCGCGTGGCGACCGTACTTCGATACGTGCATCGAATTGTTCGGTGTTGAGCGCTGCATGTTCGAGAGCAACTTTCCCGTCGATAAGGGCATGTTCGGCTACGGCGTCCTGTGGAACGCCTTCAAACGACTGGCTGGTTCGATGACGCTGCAAGAGAAGGCAGCGCTCTTTAGCAAAACCGCGGCGGCGACTTACCGACTGTCACTTCACGGAGACAAATGATGAAGACAAGCGCGAGCGTTGCGCAGATTCGACCCGATAACGAGGTCGAGGCAAAGCGCTACAGGGACATCACCCGCGTCGAATGGCGGTCGCTTTCCCTTGCGGGACTCGGATGGACGTTCGAGAGCTACGACTCGTTCCTGCTGTCGCTTCTTCTGCCGACGCTCGCCCTACAGTTCGGTCTGTCGAAAGCACAGCTCGGGCTGTTCACGAGCATTACGGCAGCGGGGCAGATCATCGGCGGGATTCTGTTCGGCTATGTGTCGGACAGGCTCGGACGCGTGCGCACGGCCATGTTGTGCATCGGCATTTATTCGCTGTTTTCGGGGCTGCTCGCGTTCGCACCGAACGAACACTGGTTCGCCACCATCCGCTTTTTCGGCGCGTTGGGGATGGGCGGAACGTGGACTGCCGGCGCGGCACTGATTGCCGAAACCTGGCACGCGAGCCGTCGGGGCAAGGGCGGTGCGCTCATGCAGATGGGCTTGCCGATTGGCGCGATTCTCGCCATCACGATTTCGAGCATCGTCGCAAGCGTCAATGACGGCTTGGGCGGCAACGGCTGGCGAGTGCTGTTTTTGATCGGCGCGCTACCGTTTTTCATCCTCTTCTTTGTCGCACGCAAAACGCCCGAGTCGGCGATCTGGCTTGAACGCAAACGCGCGAATGCTCAACCCGTGATGCGAAAAGCACCGGCCGACGAAGCGCTCAACGTTCGTGGTCTCGTGACGGCGTTCACGTTCATCTTCTTTCTCCAGTACCTCTACTGGGGCGTGTTCACCTGGACGCCGACGTTTCTCGTCGCGGTGAAGCACCTGGATTTCGTACGTAGCCTCAAGTTCGTTTTCGCCCTTCAGTTCGGCGCAATCAGCGGTTTTCTGTTGTTCTCGGCCTTCGTAGACCGTCTTGGCCGCCGGCCGATGTTCATGGCGTACCTGCTCGTCGGCGCGGCGGCGGTGTTCGGCTACATCATGTCGTCGAGCGCACTGGTTTTGATGGTGGCGATCTTCTTCACCGGCTTCAGCGTGAACGGCATCTTCGCGGGCGCGGGGCCATTTCTCGCGGAGATTATCGGGAATACGGCGTCGAGAGGGTTCTTCATGGGGCTCGCGTACAACGGCGGGCGGCTCGGGGGCTTTATCGCGCCATTGGTCATCGGCACGCTGGCGTCGACATCGGGCGGCTTCGTTCTCGGGCTGTCGACGACGATTGTCGCGTTCATCGCTGCGGCCATCGTCGTCTTCTTCGCGCCTGAGACGCGGGGCAAGGCGCTTTCATGAACACTGCCGCACGGTCATCGGGCATCGTCAGCCGGCTTTTTCCCGCGCTGACCGAGCCGGCGCTGCGGCGATATCTCAGCGGGCAGGTCGCATCTGTTCTGGGCAGCTGGACGCAGAACGTGACGTTGAATCTGCTCGTTTATCACCTGTCGGGTTCGGCGGCGATTCTTGCTCTGCTGAACTTCCTCCTGTACGGACCGCAGTTGGTCGTCGCGCCGATTGCAGGTTCGCGGATTCGTTCAGAGAACGCGAGGCGCGTCACGCTTTGCGTGTTGACCGTGTCGCTCGTTCTGACCGTCAGCCTGATTACTCTGTCGACGCTGGGCGTGTTGGGTGTCAAGCTGATCCTCGCGCACGCGCTGGCGATCGGCATTTCGAGCGCCGTGGAAGTGCCCGCGCGCCAGGTCCTACTGCTGACGAGCCTGCAAGACGGAAGCCTCACGTCGAATGCCGTGGCGATGAACACCATGGTCTACAACGTCGGGCGGATGGTCGGGCCAACGATCGCGGGCTTCGTCTATCCGACGCTCGGACCGCGCGTATCGTTCGCCATCTACGCCGTGGCGCTTTGCTTCATGGCGACCTGCGTGCGCTCGATCCCCCTGTCCGATAAGGCCGCACCGTCTCGCGCGGAAAGCAGCCTGCGTGACGCGGTCGGCTATGTCATGTCGGACGCTTTTTCAGCGCGCTACCTGCCGATTCTCGCGTGCATCGGTTTGTTCGCGGCGAGCTATCAAACGCTGGTGCCGCTGCTCGCAGATAGGGCGTTCCACGACGCCGCGCGCTTCACCGGCGTGTTCTTCGCGTGCGCGGGCGCCGGCTCGCTGAGTTCGGCGGTGCTGTTGTCGTCGGCGCTCGGGCCGCGTGCATCGGCTCGGTTCATCGCATGGGCACCGTGGTCGGCCATTGCTGCTTTGATGGTCCTCGCGACGACCGATGCCGCCGCCGCGTCCATGCCGGCGTTTTTTATCCTGGGCTTCAGCCTCACCTTCGCCGCGACCTCGACGAACGCAACGATCCAGCGACAGTGCCCGGAACACGTGCGCGGCGGACTCGTGGGCATGTATGGCATGGCCTACAACGGGACGATGCCGTTCGGTTACCTGCTCGTCGGGACGGTATCCGAAGCGCTGGGCGTGCGGCACACATTTGCGGCGATGGCCGTGGTGCTCGCAGTGGGTGTCATTTCCATCGTCTTGTGGCAACGATTCAAGGAACAGCGCTGAGGCGCAAAATAGAGTGGAGACAAACATGCAAGCTACCGGTGTCATGGCGAAATCGGACATTGAGCGCCGCACCATACGGAAGGTCGTATGGCGGCTGATTCCCTTCCTGATGATCTGCTATCTTCTGGCGTTCATCGACCGCGGCAACGTGGGCATGGCGTCGTTGCAGATGAATCATGACCTCGGCATGTCGGCGAGGGTGTTCGGATTCGGCAGCAGCCTGTTCTTCATCTCGTACTTCTTCTGCGAAGTGCCGAGCAATATGGCGCTGCAAAAGTACGGCGCGCGCATCTGGATTGCCCGCATCATGATTACGTGGGGCATCGTGTCGGCGGCAACGGCGCTGGTACATAACGCGACGACGTTCTACATCCTTCGCTTCTTGCTCGGTGCTGCCGAGGCGGGGTTTTTTCCTGGAGTGTTGCTGTATCTATCGTACTGGATTCCTGCTTCATATCGGGCGCGCATTGTCGCCACGTTCATGGTCGCGATCCCGGCCGCGAGCTTCATCGGCTCACCCATTTCCGCGGCGCTGCTGCAGATGGACGGGTTTTGGGGGATGCGCGGCTGGCACTGGCTCTTCATCCTCGAAGGCATTCCCACGGTGCTGCTCGGCGTTGTCTGCCTGTTTGTCCTGACGAACAAACCTGCTGATGCAAAGTGGCTCCAGGACGACGAACGGCAGTGGCTCGTCGATGCGCTCGCCAGTGAGACCAAGGCACCCAAGAAGGTGCTCGACATGCCGCTGACGAAGCTCTTTCGCAATCGCTATGTGTTGTGTCTGGCGCTCGTTGATACCTGCGCTTCGGCTGCCGGCAGCACGTTGTCGGTATGGCAGCCTCAGTTGCTGAAGTCGTTCGGTCTGTCAGTCATGCAAACGGGTCTCATCAATTCGATTCCCTACGCAGTGGCATCTGTCCTGATGGTCTATTGGGGTCGCCGTTCCGACCGTTCGGGAGAACGTCGCTGGCACACTGTCGTGCCGATGCTTCTGATTGGTGGCGGGCTGTTTGCAACCTCGCTGAGCGGCTCGCTCGTGCCGACGATTTTCATGCTGTGCGCAGTGCTCGTGGGTGCTTATTCCTTCAAGGGGCCTTTCTGGGCGCTTGCCACGGACATGTTGTCTAACAGCGCGGTTGCAGCGGGCCTCGCGACCATCAACGCGATCGCCAACCTTCTCGGCGGCGGGCTGATGGTCAATGTGTATGGATGGGTCAAGGAAGCGACGGGCAGCTACGCGTTGGCGCTGATGCCGCTCGCGGTCCTCACGCTCGTCAGCGTCGCAACGCTCTTAATGCTGACGCGCAACGGACAGACGAAACACCTGGCACGCAAGACGGAGACCGTCTGACCATGCAAAAAGCGACCAGACGAGGTTTCCTCAAGATGGGTGGGGCGCTGATGGCAGCGTCGACGTTGCCGACGTATGTCCAGGCGATCGAAACATGGTCCAGCGGGTCTGAGCCGCCCTCGTTCCGACTGCCTGCCGGAGCCGTCGATTGTCATATGCATATCTACGACGATCGTTTTCCTAGTGCCCCCGGAACGACGCTGCGGCCGCCCAATGCAACGGTGGAGCAGTATCGTCTGCTGCAGGCTCGTCTTGGCGTTGACCGAAATGTCGTTGTGACGCCGTCGACCTATGGAACCGACAATCGCTGCACGCTGGATGTGCTCAAGCGCTTCGGAAGCAACGCACGCGGCGTGGCGGTCGTAGACACGTCGGTAAGCGACAAGGAGTTGCACGAACTTCACGCGGGCGGCATTCGAGCAATACGGTTCAATCTCAGTTATCCCGGCGCAACAACGGTGAATATGCTGGCGCCGCTCGCGGCGCGAATCGCTGAGATGAAGTGGCATATCGAACTCGTTGTGCAAGGCGTCCGGCTGCCTGAGCTGGAAAGTCATCTCTCGGCGCTCCCTTGTCCGCTGGTGATCGACCATATCGCGCATGTTCCCGAGCCAGGCGGTCTCTCGTCGGAGGCACTCCGCACGGCGCAGCGCCTCGTCGACCAAGGCAACACATTCACTACTCTGTCGGGCCCCTATGTCGATACGAAGACCGGGGCGCCCGCTTACGCAGATGTTGCGCCTGTCGCGAAAACGCTAATCAGCATGGCACCCGAGCGAATGCTCTGGGGCACCGACTGGCCGCATCCGACTGAGAAAGGCGCCAAGCCAGATGACGCAAGTCTTCTCGACACTATCGCCGGGTGGATCGGCAGATCGGACTGGCAGCAGAAGATCTTTGTAGACAACCCCGCGAGGCTTTATGGGTTCGACTAGTAGCCAGCGGCGTTTCGTGAGGACGTGCTGCCCGAATTCCTGAATAGCGCGAGTGCACTGTTATTCGAATAATGATTTGTTCTGGTAGCTTCAGTACACACGGCTCGCGTGAATGCGGCTCGACGTCGTAACGACCCGAGTGCCTGGAACTCGCCGCTTTCAGACGCTGATGAGGGCAGACGTCTAGTGGCCGAGTTGGGTCGATTGCGGGCAATCGCGTACGCGAATCCGACGTGAATGCGGTAGATGGCGGGGCGGCGACGGTTGGTGGTCTAACAGGCTGTTGAAATATCCCTTCTTGAATGCGCTCGCTCACTCGAAAGAGCCAACGCGACCTAGAATCCAAACTAATTTGACGCCGAACTTCGTTGATTCAGGTGCTGCTAATGTCGCATTCTCCTGCGCGTTCGCGCTCATGCCGCCCGAGCGGCCAGCGTTCGCATGCGCGTCAGGTTGTAGGCTGCCTGAGTCAGCAGAAAGAGTTGGTCGACGCGCTACAGACCTCGATACATCGCCTGCTGAATCCTCCCGACTGTTCAACTACAGTCGAATCGGTCGCAACGGTTCTCTTCAATCTCAGCGATCCCATTGACGGTCTTGGGTCGGGAGGATCGTATTCGTCAAACGTGACGCCCGCCTGTCGCAGTTCGCTAACGGTTGCCTCGATGTCGTCGACTTCCCAGCCCATTTGCGTGTGAGCGCCAGAGGCCGACCCGCATGACCCGGAATACGGCAACTACAACGCCCGTGCAGGAGCAAAGATACGTGTTAAATAGCTAACCCAATTGTTTGAACCCACAATTGAGTTATTCGGTGGCGTTCACTCTTGCGTACGGCACAGTCACGGCGCTCGCATATGTGTGGAAGTGCGCGACACGTATATGGCGGGACCCGACATGGCCCGCTCATCATTTGACGCCGGCTCAACCGAGCGTGCTTCAGCTTTTCTTCAGGTTTCGTCGATGGTCTTCGTGTGCAGCTCGGGGCATCCTGACTCTGCGAGGCGCGAAGTCAAGGGCCACCTCAGGCGTCCTCTACGCGCCGACGTCCACGGCTGGTCTCTCGACAGGCGTGCCGAATCCGGAACCGGAGTAAGTCGAAATGAAAATGATCCAAGTCGTAACGGTTGTCGCAGCGATGGTCGTCTCGTGCCACGTTTGGGCGCAAGACGGACCGTCGGCCCAGCAGCCTCAATCAACGCAGTCCGCAAAGGATATCGGCGGGGTCGCTGATACGTCGGTCACGAGCTCAGGTTCGCTTTCGTCCCTGGACCGAGGTTATTCTAGTCCTGGCGATTCGGCCCGGTCGAGTGAGATGCGCGTGCGGTCTGATACGTTTCGCCATCACTGAACGGTCGCACGGAAAAGTCAGTGGCCGATGCGCCGTTCGACATTGCGGAAACGTCCCATCGAACGGAAACGCCTAAACCACGCGTTCGTGCGTAGCTCGCAGAGCAGGGGCGAGCGTTCCGCGAGCGCGACTTCGAGCCAATGGAACATTTCGTCCGGCCTCTCGAGCCGCGCGTAGATTTCGGCAAGCAGGAAAGGCGAGGTGTAGCGGTTTCGTCGTCTCGCCAGCAAATCCTGTAAGTACCATTCGAGGACTTTTTTATAACCACCGGAACACCACACTGTCCGAATCGCCTCGGCACGGGCGAATTCATTGCAGCGCGTGAGCGCGTCGATGGTTGCGTCGATCGCTTCCTCGAAATGCTCCTCGACCTCGAAAGCGGTCGCGAGCAGTTGATAAATGAGCGGCGAACTCGGGCCGTGCCCCGCGCTGAGATACTCGCGAATCACTTCGTCATACCGGCCCGACTGCACGAGCCCGAAAACACGCGAACCTTCGAATCCGAGGGGATCGACTCTTTCCGCGAGTTCAAACTGGGCGCGTCCTTCCGCCTCTCGGCCGAGCACGAGCAACAGTCGCGCATAGAGGCGGCTGGTTTCAGCGTGACTCGGATTCAGACGCAGCGCCGCGAGAAACTCCTCTTCCGCGCGGCGCCAGTCCCAGTCGTAGAAGTAATGAACGCCCGCGAGGGCCTGATGCGCCTCGGGAAGGCTTGGGTCCAGCTCCAAGGCGCGCAGTGCCGCTTCGCGCGCTTTCGGATACCCCTGCGAGGGCGCGTAGAAGCCATGCGTCGCCGTGGAGCCGTAGATGTTCGACATCCCCACGTAGCCCAGTGCATAGGTCGGGTCGAGATCCAGCGCGGTCTCGAAGTAGCTGTGTGCACGGATGAAGTCCTCGTCGTTCAGCGCATGATGCGCGGCGAAGCCGGCATCGAAATGCACGCGGCGCGTCCAGTAGTAGCGACCGCGCAGATACGCGTCGTGCGCGGCCGGATCGATCGGCAGCCTGCGTGACAACCTGTGTTGCTGCCGCTCGGCGAGCGCGGGCGAGACTTCCTTCGCGAGCGCTGCGCCAACCTCCTTTTGAATATCGAGCGCGCCTCTCGCCATCGGCTCGTGCGCGCAGCCCAGGAGCTGCACTTGATCGAAGGAGCGAATCAATTGCGCCAGAATGCGAACCCGTCCGCCTTCGCGCATCAGCGATCCTTCCAGCACATAGTCGACATTGAGCTCGTGGGCAATCTGGGCGATGCTCTTGTTGGCCCGCTGATAGCGAGCGGCCGTGGTGCGCGCGATCACCAGGATCCGCTGCGGATCGAGCATGCCGACATTCGCGGAGGTCTCGTCAGCGAGCGCGGCGCAAAAGCTGTCGAGGCTGGTGTCGTCGCTGTTGTTCTCGAACGGCAAAACCAGGACGCGGATCGGAGCGGCGGATGCCGCAGCAGGCGCGGCTTCCGCGCCCGGCTCCCCGGCCACCGCTCGAATGCCTTCCAGGCGGTAGCCCTTGCCCTTGACTGTGATCAGATAGCGCGGGACGTCGGGGTCTTCGTCGAGCGCGATACGGATCTTTCGGATGGCTGTGTTGATGCTCGTGTCGGTGTCACGGTACGCGTTCGCGCCCCACAGCGCCCGCACGATGTCCGCGCGCGTGACGAGCTGCCCGTTGCGCGATGCCATCAGGATCAGCAGCTCCATCGGCAGACGTTCGAGCTTGACCGGTTCGCCGCGGCGCCGCAACTCGTAGCGGCGCATGTCCAGCTCGACGTCTTCCATGTCTGCGGGGCCGGGCGTGTTCATGGGCGCTCTCTCAGGGGCGATCGTATGTTCACATTCGTTGCGTCGGCCGACCGGGCGTTGCGCGCCATCCCGAACGATGCGGCGAACGACAGCAGCGCGCACGCCACCATGACGAGCGCGGGCGAAGCGCGCAGTCGCGCATCCAGAAGATTTGCCGCGAGTGGTGTCAGCCCGAGCGCCAGGGTGAGCCCGAGATTCATCGCGGTGGCGACGCCGCTGAACCGGACGTCGAGCGGAAACGATTCGGCGATCGCGCAAGCGTACGTTCCGTTCGCCAGTGAAGCGATGACCCCGGCCATTACATATAGCGCGGAGAGGTTGCACGAACGATTCGTCACCGCGATGAAAAAGACAGGCGCGAAGAGTGCGGACAGAATCGTCCCGAGTCTGAACACTTGGCGGCGGGACACGCGGTCGCCGAGATGCGATGTAACGAGGATGCACGCCGCAACGGAGATGAGATAGCTGATTTGAGCGTCGATAATCTGGGCCTGCTCATAGCGGAGTCCACGAAGATAGGTCGGTAGATAACCGAGCAAAATGCCGCTTGACGCACCTACCAGAAGGCACGCGCCCGTGCCCGTCACCAGCCGCGTGAAATGTCGACGGAAGAGCGTATTGAAGGGCTCACGATGGCGCGCGCTGACGGCGCGCGCGTACTCGTCGGTTTCGGCGAGACGCCTGCGTATCGAGAAGCTCAGTAGACCGATCATGCCGCCGATGAGAAAGCCGAGCCGCCAGCCGTAATCGTCCATCTGAAGGGGAGCAAGCGACTTTTGCACGACAAGATTGACGCAGGTCGCGAGGAGCAGGGCGAGATTGACGGCGACGAACACGATGCCGCATAGGAACCCTGGCCGTGCGCGGGCGGTTTCCACCGCATAGACGACGGCACCCGGGAGTTCTCCGCCGAGACACAATCCCTGAATCAGTCGCAGCAGCACGAGAAGCACGGGCGCGGCGATGCCCCAGTCGGAATATGTAGGAAGCACTCCAATGAGGAAGGTCGCAACGGACGCGATCATCGCGGACGACAGAAAAGCGATGCGCCGGCCATACAGATCGCCCAGGCAGCCAAACACGATGCCGCCGACAGGTCTCGACAGATAGCCGATAGCAAGCACCATGAACGACAGCATCTCGCCGGATGTGCCCGCGTGCCTAGAGAAAAATGCGGCGCCAATGTTGCGGGCGAAGAAGCCATAGATCACGAAATCGAAGACTTCGAGTGCGCCACCTGTACTGGCCACCAGTATGGTCCAGCGCTGGCGGGCAGTCATGGCCATCGTGGTTCGTGAACGGTTGTATGCTTTTCTCGACACGAGGCGCCCCCATTGATGCCGGCGTTCGGTTGCGATTAAGAGTAGGGCAGTTTTCTTCCTTCCGACGCCTGAAAAGCGCCCGTCATTCATGATTTCTTCATCGTGTCTCCATTGTTCGTCACCCGCCGCCGCCGCAGTATGGATAAAGGTCGATGACAAAGGGGATTTAAATGAAACACCGATTCTCGAGTGCTTACGCGGCGTTGGCCGGCGCATTGCTCCTCTCTGGCGGCGTCGCACACGCCGATGATCACCAGTGCTCGAACGCTACCCTGAGAGGGACATACGCCTTCGCCGCTCACGGTTCGCTGGTAGGCATCATTGTTGGCGGAACGATCTATCCGTACGCGAGTCCTCAACTGATCGACGGCGTAGCCGTACAGACGTTCGATGGCAGAGGATCGTTCACGCGCAAGGACTTCCTGATGAACACCGGCATGGCGCGACCGGGCGCGGCCAATTCCGCCGGCTTCGCGCAAGGGCAGACCGGCACGTATCAGGTGAATAGTGACTGCACGGGTTCGATGCACATCGAGTTTCCGGGAGCACCGCAGGCAGGTGCGATACTCGATGTTCAGATCGTCGTCGAGCGTGATGGTCGCGTCATCAGAGGGGTGCTGAGCCGTGAGCAGGTTCCCGGCTCGATGCCATCGGGAAACGGCACGCCATGCGGCTCTCCATGCCTGCTTGCGCCGCAGATCAGTCTGGAAGGAACCCGGGGGGACTTCGAATCATGGAGGTAAGGTTCGATCGATCAGTTGGAAACGCCGAGCTTACTTCTATGCATGCTGGCGGCATTGCTGCGCGTGATCGATCCCGCCGCCACATGTGCCCCACGTGAAGGATCAGTCCTACGCCGGGCCCGTGACGTGGGATGTCAGCTATGGCCCGGATAACAGGCAGGGGCCGACATTGTCACACCCGGACGCGCTCGCCTTGACGCCGCGTGTTGACTTGTTCCATGTGCACGGATGCAGCTGTCATTTGCTCTGGCACGCGCGCGAGTCCAGCAGGACAAAGCCAATCGGTGGCTGCGCGAAGTTGCGATCGACCTGTTCGCGGACCCGGCGATGCGAACGCCCAAAGCGAAGCCTGCGCAAAAGAGCGCGTAGTTCGAAAACGACATCATCGAGCGGCCTGATCCAGTCGATCGAGCGAGGATATGAATGGATTCGGCGCCAAGAGCTAACGCTCTGAGGTGTCGTCGTTCGGACACTCGGAGGTCGGTTCCATCTCGCAAGCGGCCGTTGACGGCGCGCCACCCTGAACGTCAGTTGCGGGTCGGCTGCTGCCTGACGCGGACGATCAATGGGCCGTTACCCCCATGCTCTGTCGGGCCGATCTCGGCGATCTTCAGGGATTTCCCGGGCCGGCTGGAGGCGGTCCGACGGATCGACCTCAACCACATCGGCTATGTCGTACCGCCGAGATGAGGTCGGCGCTAGGCTGTAAACCGTCCGGCCATGCGCTACCTTGATCGTTTATCTCCGAGTTAATTGATTACGGGAACGCCCGGTTTCTATACTCCACACGCAGACGGGCGACTGGCATCGAAACGCTTGCCGGCGCGAGCCGAATGCGCGCATGGGGTTTCCTCTAACCCTGCGCCCTGACCCATTGTCCAGTTCTGCGACTTCGCCATTTGGAGCTACGTGATGAACAAGTTCACAAGACAATTGGCCGCGTGCGCAGTATTGGCGCTTGCAGCTTCGCAAACGGCGCTGGCGCAGCACGACAAGGCGGTCGATCAGGCGAACACGGCCTGGAACACGGCTTTCAACCAGAGAGATGCTCACGGGCTCGCCAACATGTACGACAAGAACGCGGTGGTCTCGCCAGGCAACGGAACGACCGTTCAGGGACGCGCCGATATCGAAAAGCTCTTCAAGAGCTATTTCGACGCCGGCGTACACGATCATACGATTGACGTCGTGCAGGCAAACCGCGTCGGCAACGTGATGTACGAGACCGCGAACTGGACGGCCGTTGCGGAAAAGGATGGCAAGAAGACCCCATACAAAGGCGTTCTGGTAAAGGTCATGACCAAGGGCGCCGATGGAAAATGGCGCACAACCGCGCATACGTGGAACGCGGCGCAATGAGCGACGGGCGATAACGTCGAGCAGGAGCCGTGTGGCCGAACTCGACGCGCAAGCGGTCAAAGCGTTGCCGCGGGAGATCGTTCTGTCAGCGGTTCCCTTCGGTTCGCGAGGAGCGACCTGGAAGATCACGTAACCTATGGAATGCCCATCCTGCAAGACTGTCTTTCTTCATGGCAACAGGTTCTGCGTCGAGTGCGGTGAACTGCTGCCGGTCGAGTGTCCGTCCTGTAAACATCCGAATTCGCCGCACGCGAAGTTCTGTGGAGGCTGCGGTAGCCGGCTGAATGTCGGCGCACCCACTGCATGTGTCGAGGCACCGGCAACCGTGCTGCCAACGCCCTCGGCGGAACGGCGGCAAGTGTCCGTGATGTTCAGCGATCTCGTCGGCTCAACGGCGCTCGCTACGCAACTCGACCCGGAAGATCTCCATGATGTGATCAACGCGTATCACACATGCGTCGCGGATGCGGTCAGCTCTTTTGGCGGCTTCGTCGCGAAGTACATGGGCGATGGCGTCCTGATCTACTTCGGTTATCCGCGCGCGCACGAGGACGATGCTGAACGGGCAGTGCGGGCTGCCCTCGCCATCATCGAGGCCTGCTCTCTCAAGGCGTCGGGTCATGCGCCCGGTCGGCTTCAGGTGCGCGTCGGCATCGCAACTGGACTCGTGGTCATCGGCGATCTGATCGGCGCGGGCGAAGCTCAAGAGCGGGGCATCGTCGGCGAGACACCCAACCTGGCGGCTCGAATGCAAGCCCTGGCGGAACCCGACGCGGTCGTCATCGAGCCGCAGACACGCCTGATTCTCGGAAACCTGTTCGAATACCGCGACCTCGGCAAAGTGCAGGTCAAAGGCTTTGCGCAAGCGCTTCAGGCATTCCAGGTCATCGGACTGAGCGCCATCGATAGTCGATTCGAAGCCCTTCATTCGACGGACCTCACGCCGCTCGTTGGGCGCGACGAAGAGACACGATTGCTCCTTCGCCGATGGGAGAAGGCCAAAAGCGGCTGCGGCCAGGTTGTGCTGATATCCGGCGAGGCGGGGATCGGCAAGTCGCGCATGGCCGCTGCAATTCTTCGACGGATCGGTGAGGAAGCGCACACCCGCTTGCGCTATTTCTGTTCTCCGCATCACGTGGATAGCGCGTTTTATCCGATCATTCACCAACTCGAGCGGGCCGCAGCTTTCCAGCGCGACGATGATGCGCGCTCGAAGGTCGATAAGCTCGACGCCCTGCTTTCGCGCGCAACGGCTACGGCGGAAGACAGCCGGCTCATCGCCGATCTGCTGTTGCTGCCCGATATTGGACGGCATCCGGAAGTTCATCTTAGCCCGCCGCAACGCAAGCAGAGGACGATCGACGCGCTTCTGCGGCAACTCGACGGTCTTTCCCGACGGGAACCCGTGGTGCACATCTTCGAGGACATTCACTGGATCGATCCGACGAGCTTCGAGGCGCTGGATCGGACGGTCGAGCATATACGCCAGTTACCCGTGCTGCTCCTCATGACTTTCCGGCCGGAGTTCGACCCGCCGTGGGTCGGCCAGCCGCACGTTACGATGATGGCGTTGCGCCGGCTCGAGCAGGACGATGTCTCGGTACTCGTCGATACGATTGCGGGCGGCACGGTGCTACCGCCAGAGATCGTCAGTGAAATCGTCGAGCGCACAGATGGGGTTCCGCTCTTTGTCGAGGAGTTGACGAAGGCCGTAGTCGAAGCCGGCTTCGATGGACTTGAAGCCGCCAATACGCTGTCCAGAACGCCGGCTCGCACCATTCCGGCGACCTTGCACGCGTCGCTGATGGGCCGTCTCGACCGGCTCGGTCAGGCGAAGGAGCTTGCTCAAATCGGCGCGGCAATCGGGCGCGAATTTCCCTACGATCTGCTGGCTGCGGTGGCGTCGCTATCCGAGCCGGCGTTGCGCGCGGGCGTGAATCAACTCGTCGCGTCGGGTCTGGTCTTCGGCCGTGGCGTGCCGCCCGAAGCATCCTATCTCTTCAAACATGCGCTCTTGCAAGATGCCGCCTACGGCACCCTGTTACGCCGGACGCGCCAGCAATTGCATGCACGGATCGCCGAGGTGCTCGAACAGCGCTTTCCGGAAAGGGTGGCCCGCGAGCCGGAGCTGCTGGGACGCCACTTTTCCGAAGCGCAACGGCCGGATCGTGCCGCGGGTTATTGGCTCAAGGCGGGAAAGAAAAGCGCCGAAACCTCGGCAAATCTGGAGGCGATCAGGCATCTTGCCCGAGCGCTCGAGTCGGTGAGAATGCTTCCGGAGAGCCCTGAGCGGGATCGGCAGGAACTTACCATACAGAGCACGATCGGGACTCCACTGATCGCTGTCTACGGCTACGCCGGGCAGGAAACGGGCGTGGCCTTCGACCGGGCGCGTATCCTCGGCGAACGACTCGGAGACGCCGGCGCCCTGTTCGCGACGCTCAGCGGGCAGTGGGCCTTTCACTTCGTGCGTGGTGATCACGACATGATGCGGCAACTGGCCGACGAGGCACGACGCACGTCTCAACAGATGGCCGATGAAGCGCTCCAGTTGGCGGGGTATCGGTTGGCCGGGCTCAACGCCATATATTTCGGGCGGTTCGTGGAGGCCCGATACGCGTTCGAGACGATCTTGCGTATCTATGACGCGACCCGGCATCGCCCTCAGCCCGTGCATTACATCCATGATCCGAAGTTCTATGCGCTGGCCTATCTGCCGGTCATCTACTGGGTTCTCGGGCACCCGGAGCAGGCGAGAAGCTGGCAAGCAAAAGCATTCGAATATGCGGCTGAATTGAATCAGGCGACGCTCGCGACTCACGTGAAAATATACGGCGGAGCAGGACTCGACGAACTGCGCTTCGACGCAAGCGCCGTACGCGCTCATGCCGACGCCATCGTCGATCTCGCGGATCAACACAATCTGCGCTACTTCCGGCTGAGCGGCCTGATCTTGCGGGGCTGGACGATGGCGCAGGCCGGAGCGGGTGAGGAGGGCCTTGCGCTGATGCGTCGGAGTTGCACGGAGCGCCTTGCAATGGGTGTCAGCTGGTATCAGAGCCGATACCTGTGCATGCTGGCGGCCACCTCCCTGCAACAGCGCCGCCCCGACGAAGGCCTGGCGGCCCTCGCGGAAGCCAGAAACCTCGGGACGCGCACCGACGAGCACATGTGGGAGGCGGAGCTCAGGCGTATGGAAGGCGAGCTCTGGCGGATGAAGGGCGCTCCGTCGGCCGAGGTCGAGGGACATTTCCAGGCGGCGCTTGCAATCGCCCGCGACCAGTACGCCAAGTCATTCGAATTACGGGCTGCAATCAGTCTCGCCCGTTTGTGGCGTGATGAGGGAAGCCACGCCGACGCGGGTCGAGTGCTTCTCGCTCCGATTTACAACTCATTTACTGAAGGATTCGACACACCTGATTTAAGGGAAGCGAAAGGACTGCTGGGTGAAAAATAGTGTATCCATCCGTGCGAGCAGATGGCGGGTCGGGCTTGTCGCTTCTCGCCGATCCGCCAATCAAGGGCACTCGAATTGCGGCACGGGCTTTCACCGCGAGGAGCCACGTCCCGCCATCCACCGAGTCCGCGGAAAGCATGATTAGTCCACCCAGCGAAAAAGATCTGGTGCAAACTGCGCGTCTGCGCTAAAGCCGTCTCACGCTTTGCCAAACCTTCGCTGAAGGCACTTCGGTCTAACAAGACCGCTGCCGTGACTAGTTCCTCTGGTTAGCTACCCTTCTAACGTCGAATACCTTACCAGCAGGAATACCGCCGAGTGCGCAGGTTTGGAGGCACATCGGTTGGTGGGCCTCGATCTGCGGTCTTCGGCAACCGGCCAAGAAGTGACGATGGCTTGCGTCGCCCCTTGGACATTTGGCAATCGGCTTCGGCTCGCAAACAGCCACTCGACGTGAAAAAGCAAAGTGCGTTGCAAATGCCAACCGGCTACCACAGGTCAGAACCCGTCGACGCCACCGGATGGCATTCGCAACGACAGCGTACGGCGCGGCAGGGGCGATTCCTTATAAGGTGGAATAAAGCCTTGCCGTACAGGCAGGTTCAGCGTTTAAGGAGGGCCATACAACGAACATAAACCCACTCTATACATGCCGAACTTAGTTTCCTCGTGCTGGAACCTCCGCGAATAACAGATTCAGCCCCTCCGCCAAGGTTGGATGTGCCAGCGGGGCATCGCGGATAACTGTATAAGGTAACTTCCCGAGCATTGCGATCTGCACCGTAGACACAACCTCTCCTGCTTCGCTGCCAAGCATCGCGAAACCGAGAATCTGATCTGAGTCGGCGGCAACCAAAACCTTCATGAAGCCCCGGGTGTCAGAATTGGTCCGCGCGCGTGGCACAGCGCTCATTGGCAGCCTCGCAATACGAACCGGAATGCCCTGCGCCGCTGCTTCCCTTTCATTTAGTCCAATGCGGCTCAATTCCGGTTCAATGAACATCGCGTAGGGAATCACGCGTTCGCGCGTTGTCTTATCGCTGCCTTTCATTTGAGCAATCAGTACGCGGTAATCATCGAATGATGCGTGCGTGAACATTGGCGTACCAGCAACTTCCCCAATCGCGAAGACTCCGAGCGCTGTCGTGCGCAGACGCTCGTCGACTTTGATAAAGCCTCGCGCATCAGTCTCGACGCCCGCCATATCTAGTCCGATGTTCCGCGTGTTTGGCACCCTTCCCGTCGCGACTAAGATATGCGAGCCGCGTATGCGCACGCCGTCCCCTAGGAGCACCTGCACCGCGTCGCCCGAGCGTCCCGATATTGACTCGATCGCGACATTCGTTCGGATTTCGATTCCGTCTGCCATGAATGCGGCGGCGATCGCGCTGCTGACATCTTCATCTTCGCGCACCGCCACTCGTGATTCTCGTTGCAGCACCGTCACCTTCGCACCGAGCCGTCGGAAGGCCTGCGCCATCTCGAGTCAGATATACCCACCACCAATTACGATCAGATGCTCGGGCACTTGTTCAACTTGCAGTGCTTCAACATGGGTCAGCGGAGCCGCTTCGCGCAGACCCGGCAAAGCAGGCACATCGGCCTGCGTGCCTGTGTTGATATAGACGCGCTCGCCTTCAAGAACGCGCGAAGCGCCATTGTTTAGCTGCACGTTGATCCTGCGCGGACCTTCGAACTTTCCGTTGCCAAGCACAAGCTCCACGCCCGCCGCCTCGAAGCCATTCCGATTCACGTCGATGAGTTCCTCGACGATCCCTTTTACGCGCGCCCGCACGTAATGCATGTCGACGCGGGCTGGGCCTGTTTCGATGCCAAAGTCGTTGGCATGCATTACCGCGTGTGCGATGCGCCCACTTCGTATTAGCGCCTTTGTTGGTATGCAGGCGACGTTAATACAGGAGCCGCCGATCATTCCCCGCTCGATCACAGCGACGCGCTTGCCAGATTTTGCAAGCTCAATCGCGAGTGACTTTCCACCTTTTCCGCCACCTAGAAACAAAAAGTCAAACATTTCGACATGACCGTCAATGTTCTGCATGATGGACTCCTTGACGTTTTTATGAGAACTCGTCACCGTGGCTAACAATCCAAACCCCTTGTAGACCTGCTCCACGGACATCGGATCACTGTTCTTAACATGGCTTCAGATCCCTTTCGAACCGGACACAGCGCCACCCTTTCCGAGACCGCCATGCGCGTGATCTACACGCGAACTAGCAGTGCGCCCAGCTTTCTTTACCGCGACAAGTGTCCTCCTGGTTCGGACTTCGTGCGGGATAGAACGTCACTTTGAGTATCCCGGCCCAGCAGTTCTGTGGCTATTAGATCCGCACGGACCTCGCCACGAGAAATCGGTGCCACGTTAGTTTGAGGGTAGGCGAGAATGGGAAATCAAGTGCTAGAGCGATCCTGATGATCCAGGTATATGGCTTTCATTGCACAGTTCCTCAGGAGACGCGCCTCCCTGGCGCGTAACTCCAACTGTAGGCGCGAACGCCCTTCGTTGAAATGCTCGTTAGTCTCAGAAGACTACTCGCTCTGCTCAAGTGCTGGCGGTCAAGGCAATAACATTCCGTGTCGGCGTCATTGCGAGCGAGGGCATCCGCCTACATGCTTTTTGACGGCGCAACATCGATGAACATAGCCCATCGCCTGTTGGGCCACTCAGGTTTGTAGATCTTCGTGGCCAACATTGCCCGGTGGCCATTTTTTGACGATTCGGGGACCGGAAAGACTTCATCGTGCGAATTTGCAAGACTGATCGTGCACGCAGTCCTAAAGTCAAAGTCCTGCAGACCGAAATGGCCGTAATGGTGCCGGAGGTTGAAACGAACGGCGAACCTGTGGCTACTGGCGATGGAGTGAATCATGAAAGTCCGGAAGATCTTCGCAATCGCGACGGCAACGCTCGTTTTCATCGCATGCGGAAATGCCCTCGCACAGGACACCGGTGGTTCGGCGCAACCAACGCCGCAAGGGCAATCCCGGTCTGACGTCAGAAAAGCGAACCATAGCCTCAGCAACCGCGTTGAGCGTGCCCTATCAAAGGGTGGTGTTCAGACTACCAATGTGAACGTTTTAGCTAAGGGCGGCGCCGTTGTACTGACCGGTAGCGTTGCCGACCAGTCCCAAATCGACACGGCGTCTAGGGTGGCACAAAACGTCCAAGACGTGACGTCGGTTTCAAACCGTTTGACCATACGAGCGGGTGGTCAATGATTAGGTTGCGGGTTCAGCCTCAGTTAGATAATGACCTATCTGACTAGGCCTCCACAAAGCGCTGTTTGGCTTCGTTCGCGGCGCGGTGCGTTAGACATCGCCAACCATGCGCTTAAGGATTTGGCTTTCGAACCTCTTTGCTCTTATGTGACTGCGAGCCTGTCCTTCACGCGCATGTATATTTTGGGCCAGGAACAAGCCCCCATGGACTTCAACCCAATCATGGCCTGCGAGAAAAGTGAAACCTCACGCCTACTACTGTCGTCGCGCGTGCAGGCCATGATCCACGTCGAACTGCGATCAGCCAAAAAGCAACTGCCAGCAGGCGGTTGGTCGTTGCCGTGCGAATTCGATAAAGCGATTCAGGTGTGATATCGACCCCGCTAGCGCCGCCCTAGACTGTCTCCATAGCAGCATATGAATTTCATCTATACTTGGAGCTAACGATGGACGGTTTCATAACCTTGCACGATCAAACCAAGATTTTCTACAAAGATTGGGGTACAGGGCAGCCGATCGTTTTCCACCATGGATGGCCCTTAAGCGCTGATGATTGGGACAACCAGCTCCTTTTCTTTCTTGAGCATGGCTATCGTGTCATAGCGCACGACCGACGCGGTCATGGCCGCTCGACACAGACGGCAACTGGCAACGATATGGATACGTACGCAGCCGACGTCGCGGAACTGACCAGTGCTCTCGAACTATCCGACGCGATCCACATTGGTCATTCAACCGGCGGGGGAGAAGTCGCGCATTACGTAGCGCGCGCTGAAGCAGGGCGAGTCGCTAAGGCGGTCCTCATATCAGCCGTTCCGCCGGTGATGGTCAGGTCCGAGAAGAATCCTGGAGGTCTTCCGTTAGGCGTCTTCGACGACCTCAGGGCGCAGCTAAAGCAGAGTCGCGCGCAGTTCTACCTGGACATTGCCTCGGGCCCTTTCTACGGTTTCAATCGCCCCAATGCGGCCGTCTCCGAAGGGGTGACACGGAACTGGTGGAGGCAAGCAATGATGGGAGGGGCGAAAGCGCAATATGACTGCATCAAAGCATTTTCAGAAACGGATTTTACGGAAGATCTGAAAAAGATTGAGGTACCCGTACTCGTCATGCACGGCGACGATGACCAGATCGTGCCATACCCCGACTCTGCTCCGTTGTCCATCAAGTTGCTAAAGAACGCCCGTCTCAAAACTTACGAGGGCTACCCACACGGTATGTTTACAACCCACGCTGACGAGATAAATGCAGAAATCCTGAAGTTCGTTGAAGGCGAAGGCTGATGATGAGACTAAGACCAATTGATGCATGACGACTAGCATCTCTAGCAGCTGACCAACTTTCGAGAGCTTGCCCCATGTCGACCGCAAACGCACATACAATGTCCCGGCGTAAGTTTTGCCTGTGTTGCGCATCGGCAGCCGGTCTTGCCGCTACTGGATGCTGGTTGACACCGTCGCAAGCATTCGCCGAGGCACAAAATCTCGTTGATGCCTTCCGCGATGAGGCAGCTAAAGCAAAAATACAAGTTCACAGGCTTCGCGGCAATATTGCTGTGCTAGAGGGGTCCGGCGGAAACATCGCGGTACTGACTGGTCGCGATGGGAAAGTGTTTATCGACGCTGGTATTACGGGCAGTAGACCGCGATTGCTGGAGGCTGCCAACGGACTGAGCCATGAGCCGATCTCCCACCTCATCAACACCCACTGGCACTTCGATCACACGGACGGTAACCAATGGCTCGCTGAGGAAGGCGCAGCCATCATCGCTCATGTGAATACGCATAAGTATCTGCAGTCGGCGCACCGAGTCGACGATTGGGATTTCCTTTTTCCGTCCTCACCACTTGCCGCCATCCCGACCCAAGTATTTACGTCAGAGCTTGCCCTCCACCTCAATTCGCAAGCGATTCAGCTGCGATACTACAAACCGGCGCACACCGATAGCGACATCTCGGTGCATTTCACGAATGCGGACGTGTTTCATTGCGGCGACACTTTCTGGAACGGGATTTATCCCTTTATTGATTATTCGACTGGTGGAAGTATCAACGGCCTCATTGATGCCGCGACGTTGAACGTCTCATCGGTTTCGGATAAGACGATCGTAATTCCTGGGCACGCGAACCCGGTAGGCAATCGACAGCAACTTATCACCTTTCGAGACATGTTGAGTGGGATACGAGACAACGTTTCGAAGTTAAAACAGCAGGGCCGTACTGTAGAGGAGGTCGTCGCCGCCAAGCCCACCGCCGCCTTCGACCCTGTCTGGGGGAATGGTCCCGTCGGCCCTGATTTCTTTGCAAGACTGGTTTATCACGGCGTCTAGATCGCTAGGTGCTACATCCCGACCCGTCGAAACCGGGCCGTTAACCGTCTCTGACGCCCAGGCTTTTTATCGTCACGTCGTGTCGACAACTAGAGGTCGTCTTCTTGGTCGGCCGCCAGCGGCGTTGCGCCCCGTCCTTGCTCGCGGATGATTGGAGCTTGCCGCCATCGACCTGGCGTGACGCCGACAACTTTTCGGAAGACCGTCGTGAAGTGAGCTTGTGAGCTAAACCCGGCAGTGAACGCCACCTGAACTAGGGGCATTTTGCCTTCCGTCAGCAGCATTTTCGAAAGCTCGATTCGCCTCGCCATGAGAAATGAGTGCGGGCTTCGGCCAGTCGCTTTTCTAAACTGCGCCGCAAAATGCATCCGACTAAGACCAGCATGCTTTGCGATTTCATCGAGTGAGAGATCGTCGCCGACATGATCTTCGATAAACTTTATCGCACGAGCAAGGCGCCATGGCGCAAGACCGCCGCGGTTGCGACCTGGGTCCGAGTCCGGTTCGAATCCCATGGCCCTTGCAAGGGCTGCCATTGCAAGGCTCCGCAAAAAGAGACTACCAAACTGTCCCTGCAACTCGCTTTCTCTATATAACACTTCTCCCAATTTGGCCATGACTAGGTCCGAGGCGTAGGCAGGATCGGTCATTCGGTAGTCTGACGGAAGCCTTGATTGCTCAACCTCTTCATAGGCGCTGGCGACCACCGAAAGAGGAACGAACAAATGAATGGCTTCAATCGGCTTTCGAAAGCTGAGTTCGATCTTTTCGCCGGGCGAAGTGATCTGCGTCCCCCCATAACCCACTATCCCGTTGGCGACGCGGCGACCGTTTCTAAAACAGACTACTACCGCACTGCATAAGAGGATCTCAATCGTAAAGTGCGAATCGAGCACGGGGGCGCAGTAACGTCTCTCGTCGTCGCTCGTGTCGCGCCAAAAACCTACAAGTATTGTCTCCGACGAGTTCGTCGCCCCTAGCTCGGCGCCTGAGCGCCACGAATTCTCATCGAGCAGCCGTGCTCGTGTCAGTTGTGGACCTGAGTGGGAGGACGAGCCCGATCCTGTGGAAGCTTGCATAAGCACACCTCATACATAGGACTACGGAGTAATGGTATTGTCGGCGCGTTGCAGTGCCGACGGCGGCAATGGCTAACCGGATTTCACAGGCGTGAAATCGCCGGCTCGGTCGTCGAGCTTGGAGAAACGCGCTGAGTTTGAAGTCGCCTGCGGGAATTTGGAGAATCAGGTCGTCGGGGGTGGGCAGGTCGAACCGAACGTCGAATCCGTGTCGGTCGCTGCGCAGAACCGTTGCTCCTGCATCTCACATTAGGACATCGAACGTAGAATGCAAGCAATTTTTTAAAATTGAATGGATTGCGTCTCGTGATTCCCCATTTTTGTGCATACAATAACCAGCGACGGGTGCTAGATAAAGCGGCGGCTGTGGGAACACCAAGTCCGGGGGCTTGAATCTGTCCCTTCGACAGTGGCTTTGAACTCGAATTGAATGTACGGCGAGTTGAAATGTTGCATACAATGAAGCATTGCTTCATACGAGGTTGGTATGGCTCACAAATTGCTATGGGCACCGATGCTCCGCGGCACGGAAGGTCCGACTTACCTGGCTATAGCGAAAGCGGTCGAAGATAGCATCGGGAGCGGCGAACTTAAGGTGGGGGATCGCCTACCACCGCAGCGCGCGCTTGCAGCTACGCTTGGGATCGATTTCACCACGGTTAGCAGGGGCTACGCTGAAGCTCAGCGCCGGGGCTTGCTGGAAGCACAGGTTGGACGGGGCACGTACGTTAAGGCATCGAAATCGCCCGCTTTCGTTGCGAGCAGCATATCTACCGTCGATATGCTCATCAATCACCCGCCACTGTTTCAAAATCCCGCGCTAGAAAAAAAGATTCGCGAAAGCTTGGAGTCCTCAGTCAGTGATCGTGGCATGGAGTTGCTGATGCGTTACCAAACGCCGAACGGGGCGAGGAGGGACCGCATAGCCGGCGCCGCATGGCTCGAACCGCGCATTCCGACTCTTGATCCCGATCGCGTTTTGGTTTGCCCCGGAGTACAAGGCGGGTTACTTGCAACAACGATGATGCTGGCGCGCCCCGGCGAAACGGTATGTGTCGAATCTCTTACGTACCCCGGCTACTTGTTGTTAGCTCGCGAGCTTGGCGTCCGCGTTGTGCCTGTACAGATGGATGAGCAAGGCGCGATTCCTGAATCGTTAGACGAGGTTTGTGTAAGGGATCGCCCCAAGGCGTTTTATTGCACCCCGAGTCTTCATAATCCAACTGCGATCACGATGCCGATACAACGGCGAGAGGAAATTGTCGAAGTGGCACGACGACATGGCTTGCCGATCATCGAAGACGACAATTATTGGCCTTGCCTCGTACGGACAAGCCGTGACAGGTCTTTGCTGTCTACAGCGCCCAGTTTGGCGTCGCTCGCGCCGGAGCTTGTTTACTATATGTCCGGTCTTTCCAAATGCGTTTCCCCAGCGCTCCGGATTGCATTCTTAATTGTTCCGGACGCGACAGCCGTCGAGCGGGCTGCGGTCGTTCTTCGGGCAACCGCAACGATGGCCGCTCCGCTAACTGCTTCTATTGCGACGCACTGGATCGAAACGGGCTTAGCCGAAGAAACGGTCCGCGCAATTTGTGCTGAAGGCGACGCACGTCAAGCTATAGCCGTCCGAGCCTTGGGTCCTGACATTCACCACAAGCCAGATGGCGGCTTTCATATGTGGCTACCATTGCAACCGCCGTGGACGGTTCTCGCTTTCTCAACGCAATTGCGTCTGTCTGGCATCTGGGTCGCAGGGACGGACGCATTCTCCGCGGGAAATATGCCTGACGGTGTCCGTCTATGCTTGGGTGCCCCTGCGACACGGGGCGACTTTGAACTATGCTTGAATCGTGTTGCCGAAATTCTTCATATGCGCGCGTACCCTGTTAGTCAAGTCGTCTAACGGCGCGCTTTGAGCATGCAAGCCGCGTTCGGTGATTCGTGGCTAGGGGAATACCTTCGGCCGCTTTCCAGGGCGTCCTGGCGGAATTGATCAATGCATTCGAGACAGGCGAGCGTGCGCCGCTTGGATCGCAGCAGGGTAATCGGTTTGCTCTCCGTCGCCGACATGATAGCCAACGCTCTGCAGCGACCGAAGTTCTGCGCGAACCTGGTCTCGGGTTACCTGAGCTTGCGAGGACGTGGGCGAGCCGACAGATTCTGGATAATGAGGATCGCCATCCGCGAACGTGACCTGCGGGGCAATGGCGATCGCAAAGATCGAAAGATTCTTGCGCATGGAGACCTCAAAGGAGAGTGAGACATGCCATTGTTAGCTGCTGCCATACAGCGAATCTTTCCACATTGCACCGAGCGTTACACGAGCGCACTGAAGATCATTGGAGCGCTGTCGGCAGATACGTAAAGAGACGAACGCAACGCGGTCTTCCGAGACGGCGTTGTCAATAACAAGGACACCGGCACTCAAAAGCGTCGACACCCTTGGGAGTGGTCGCAGCGGACGCGTTGGTCCCAACTTCGATCAGCGCAGCCGAACCAGCCTGCCGTCCGAAAACTACGGCACAGTGCGATTTGGAAAGAACGGAGGCCACTTCGCGCTGATACTAAGGATGCGGGAACCGCTCGCTCTGGCGCCCCTCAGATGTTATGGATGGGTGGCTTCGCAGGCCGCAGCAGCAATGATCATCCGGTAGCCGACCGTAAGCCAATCACTTGCGACCGGTGCGACTCGCCCCAGTCGCAAAGAGGTTTTAAAGCTTCCGCAAGCGTGCGTCCTAGGTCGGTCATTATGTAGTCCACGCGAGGCGGGACCTCTTGATAGTCCCGGCGAACGATCACGCCGTCGTTGGTCAGTTCCCTCAACTGCTGGATGAGAACCTTTTCGCTGATGCCACCGATCAAGCGCCTCAGCTCACCGAAACGGCGCGGCTCCCCGCGTAAATGGTAGATGACAAGCGGCTTCCACTTACCACCGACTACTTCTAGCGCGACGTCGAGCCCGCAGCCGTCCAATCTCGATTCCATAATCGCACCCACTTACCTTTAGGTAGGTACTATCTTAACAGACGGTGTGAATAGATAATGCAGAACACTTCAGGAGTATGGAATGGCTAAGCTTGCAGGCAAGGTGGCGCTTATAACAGGCGCGAACAGCGGTATTGGGCTAGCAACCGCGAAACGGTTCTCAGCTGAGGGTGCGATTGTTTATATGACCGGGCGTCGCGAGGCCGAGCTCGAAAAGGCGGTGACCCAGGTTGGCGGACAAGCAAGAGGCGTCGCCGGTGACGTTGCCAATATGGAAGATCTTGACCGACTCTACAGCGTGATTCGCGAAGAGGTCGGGAGGATCGACGTGTTGTTCGCGAACGCGGGCGGCGGGGAGTTCGCAGCGCTTGGCGAAATAACCGAGGATCATTTTGATCGGACGTTCAGGATCAACGTGAAAGGGACGTTGTTCACTGTTCAAAAGGCCCTTCCACTGCTTGTGGACGGCGGCTCTATTATCTTGACTGGATCTACCGGTGCCACAACCGGTATCCCCGCGTTCAGCGTTTATTGTGCGACGAAGGCTGCAATCCGCAACTTCGCAAGAGGCTGGATCTTGGATTTAGCACCCCGGAAAATTCGCGTGAACGTGCTGGTGCCAGGCGCCACGTCGACGCCGGGTCTGCATAACCTCGCGCCGTCTCAGGAAGTGCATGGCGCGATGATGGCATCTTTTGAGACGGCGACGCCGCTTGGGCGCTTGGGTTCTCCTGATGAGACCGCGAACGCTGCCCTCTTTCTGGCCTCTGATGAAAGTAGCTTCGTAAATGGAAGCGAACTGTTCGTTGACGGCGGCTCCGCCCAAATCTAGTTCTCTGAGGACACGAAGCCACAGGCGGCTGTTTGGGCTAAGTCAGCGGTCCACCTATTGAAGTTAATTTTATGGTCTATTGGAATTTTGCAGGATAACGAATGGATGTTACGGGTCGATGGATGAGCCGGACGAGCGGTCGCCTGCAAAAGTTGAACGCGAGATTGCTGAATGCTGGCGACGTATAGATGATTGCCAGGAACAACTTATTATTGTTCGGTCAATCGGAAACAATACATTTGAACTGCAACGCGAGTTGGACCGATTGCAGGCGCATCGCACGCAACTCGAACAAACACGCGCGCTGTTGACGGCCCGGTAGTCGGACGTCGCTAGCCACTCAAGGCGACGATTCGATGTCCGATGGGAGGGCCCCTAGAGTTGCGGCACGGCTTCGCCCGAACGCATGACCGTCGGCGAATCGGAGCAGCTTGTTCGACACTGATGAACGGAGGTCACGCAAAACCGCCGGGGCGGTGTGTAAGGTCCTAAACGGACATACTTTCGATGGCCGTGATTGCCTTAGTCGTGATCATGCTTTGCCGCTTTTGCCTACACGCGTGGATGGCTTTCTCCTCAGCGACTGACGCTTGCTAAGATCGTCGATAGCCTAGCGCCATCCGATGGTCCGGCGCTAGAGAGAGAATCCGCGAGTCCAAGAACTGGATCATCGTTGAAGGCCGAATATCAAGCGTTCTGCGGACGTGGGTTTCGATGCCCTTCTGAAACAGCTTAGAAGAATTGATGGACGCCGACGCGCAGTGCTAACTGACTTCGGCTTGTCGACGGCAACAATAGCGGTATTGCCGCGTTCGCCGACCCATCAGCATGCTGATAAACGACTTGTGCATAAAGCGTCGTTCTCTTCGACGCTGTGAGGAGATCGCCGACGCCAGCTTGCAAATATCGGGTACCGTCCAGCCAAGATGCGTGCCCGCCGAGCGCCACGGTTTGGTTGCTTGCCATGCGCAAATTGACGCCTACTTCGACGTTGCGCATTCGAGTCGTCCGCGCTGACGACGCCAGATTTACTTGCGACAAAACCGCGTGCAAGGCGACAGACGGGCTGGCCGTATAATAGGTCGACAAGCCAAAGATGTCCTGTCTTTTCGCGACGAAAGTAGCCCCCTGGACAAGCGACTGCCCAAGGAACTCGGCTCGGCCAAGTCCGGAAACAAGTGGAACGGCATGATCCCGCCAACTGCTGTACACCAGCGAAAATCGTGCTGCGCCCTCGTCGTGAACGACGTCCATGCTAAGAATGCGGCCGGGCTGAATACCGCTTTCCGCTAGGCCGTAAATAACGCTCGCCTGTAGTCCAAACAAGCTGGGCGACGTATATCTCACCGAGTTATTGATTGAGTCGCCAAGGATTCCGAGGTTGTCGAGGTTGGCCAGATGGAAGAAATAAAACGATAAAAGATTTGACCCGTTCGAGTTCACCCGCAGCGCCTCGGCCGCGAGGTCCAGCTGACGGCCAAGGTACACGGTTCCATATTGTGGATGGGAGAGACCGACGTAGCTGAAGAAACCGTAGGCGCTCCCGGGGACTATAGCCTGTCCGTTGTTTGACCTGTACCCCTGCTGCATAGCGTAGAAAGCGGTGGCATGGTCGCCAAGATCTTCGCTGCCTCGCAGCCCGATAAAATCCGGTACTGCCGCCGGTGCAACTGTCGCAGTACGTTTTCCCAACGCGTTACTTGTGTAGGTAATACCCTCGTCGATGCTGCCGTAGATCGAGACATTGCTTTGAGCGTATGCTGTCGGCGCGAACGCACAGCCCAGGAACATGGTCGCACAGAGTGTCGCAATAAACCGCCGGGGTTCGGCGCAGTCGCATAGCATTGGCCACCGCATCTGTCGCATACTTCGTCGGCTTCACTTGAGCGCAATGGGTTCGATACTGACGACGCCGTCATACGATGCACGAAAACCCCTCCCGTATCAGCGCTTCGACTGCGCTCGCGAGAATCATGGATTCGGAGTTGACGGGACGAGGCACCTGTGACGGTCTATAGACGTAAGTTCCTCTCATAATCTGAGCGCCACTTAGTGCACAGGTGCCTCCTTTCCGTGCCTTTGTTCGAGTCCACCTTTGATAGTCATAGTGACAAGCGGTGGAGTCGTGCCAAGACAGGAAAACCGATTGTCCCGTCATGTCGAGAATCTGTATTGTCGCCGTCAGCGTTGCGCGCGCGTGGGAATGTCGACGTGCCAGATTCACATCAGATGTGGGCGGATTGTCGCGCGAGCGGAAGCGCTGGTTGCTGCGTCGATGCAAGGTAGCCATACTTCCGCCAAGCCGAGCCAGTATCGCTAGCCAAACCGCTCCGTCGCTAGAGCCTGCGTCCATGATCTTTCAGCCTCCGCAGCATCCTTCGTGTTTGTCTCGGCGAATCGAAGTCAAATGGTCGCGGGGACTGGAGGATGTTGTATTCTTTTTTCGCACGGAGATTACATGCAAGAATGCTTGGGTGATGCATTGAAGCGGATCTTCGCGCAAGGCCAACACTTTATCCTTGTTCTACATCGGTTGAGCCATAGCGTGCGACTCAATCGCTGCATCAAACACGCTCATCTCGGCACCCAGCGGTCGTGACGACGCGCACGCTTCTTCTATAAACCCTGCATCTGCATCGATGTGCCATTCGAAACCAGATGAATAAGCCAGATGATTGCCATGGCCATGACCGCTGCAATGAGGATCGCAACAACTCGAAGGTTTCGGAAGTCAGTGGTTGAAACGTCTTCTTCGTGAGCTGAGGTTTTGCGTATTCCGAAGAAGTTCCAAAGAACCATCCTCGCCATTTTGACGAGATGCATGGTTTTGCTCCAAAGTCCGTTGGGGTCGGCAGGATGGCCAGTCCGAAATCAAGAAACATCAACTACGAATGTTCTTCCGAAGATGATGTTCGGCGCTCATAGCGGTCACGGCAATGCGAGTTCTGGCACGTTGACTGCTTCATTTCTCTGGCTTGACCAGCGGCTTCCCCTTTTCCACGATGTAGGTCGCGAGCTCGGAACTAACGTCTTTACCGATGTTTTTAGCGACATGTGGAAGCCCGGGCGGTATGTAGAGAGATTCGCCGGCCTTCAGAACTCGTGGTTTCTGTCCCTCCACCGTGTATTCAATGGTCCCCTTAATGACATAGGCAACTTCGACGCCCGGGTGTGAGTGCTTCGGCGCTGCGACGCCTGCATCGAAGTCAACCAGTACCTGGATGACTTGTTGGTTCGTCCCGGTCAAATCATGTGCGACAAGGTCCGTTCTGTGTAGTCCTGACTGCCAGTTGCCCGCTGTCGTCTTAGCTATGCTTTCTTTTTGATCGCCTGTTTGCGCCGTGGCAGTCTCGGCTAAGACGGAGATGGACAACGCAGCAGCGATCAGCGTTCGCTGCAATGCTGTGAACTGTCCGTGGAACTGGATCATGTCTTCCTCCCATTTGATACTAAAGTTGCGGAGTTTCGGTCATCTATGAAATGGATGCCGGTTACGAATAAAGCTTCTAGCAAGTTGCATGGGGCGACGCGGTGCATACTACAACCCGTCCGACGCCAAAGTATGAATATTTAGTCAGAGTGTTCGACCTATTGTGGAAGCGCACCATCACTGTAGGTTTCGCCCCGCACTGTCTTCAGTCTTCGCGTGAGTGCCTGCGACGTCTCGTGGAGTTCACGGTTGTTAAACAAAGTTCAAAGCTAAGTGAATCTCGACACCGGGTGGGCGTCGTCGCCGTTTCCAACCTGAGAAGTCCACGGGGCGTGCGTCGGCGCGGTGTTAAGGCGATTTGACGTTAATCTACACCGAACGCACCATCATTGGAGTAATGTTGCCGTCCTGTGTTAGCCAAGCCGATTCGCCTAGTGGCCAGGTCTCTTTGCGAACGCCTGCATCGCTCCCATACCAGCCTTAGATAATGCACGGGCTCGACCTGCAGAAGCGGGTCGCGTGCTGCCTGTCGTGCCAAGCCGGGAGCTGTCTGGAGGCGGCGCAATGCATCCACGCAGTCGCCGGGAGATATTCGCCTGCTCGTCCTCGACCACCCGTATAATCCGGCATGACTCCACCCATCTCCCACGTAGAAAGCTTACGGCCGCCGGCAACGGCTTCTCGATTCATCGGTTTGTTGGTCTCGCATACCTCAGCGGGCCATTCACGACCCACGCGCGTGGAATGCACGTTTCACGAACCGCGGGCGACGATCGTATGAAAATGCCCAAACGGCTTGCACCGCTTCTCGAAGAAGGATTTATCGACGAAGTCATCGGCCAGTTGATGAGCGGCAAGGAGGCGACAGTCTATGTCGTGCGCTGCGGCGAATCGACGCGTTGCGCCAAGGTCTACAAGGACGCGAAGCAGCGCAGTTTTCGGCAAGCAGCGTCGTATCGGGACGGTCGCAAGGTCAAGAACAGCCGGCAGTTGCGGGCGATGGAAAAAGGTACGCGCTACGGTCGTCAGATGCAGGAAGCGTCATGGCAGAACGCTGAAGTGGACGCGCTGTTCCGGCTCGCCAACGCAGGTGTGCGCGTGCCGCAACCCTATATTTGTACCGGCGGCGTGTTGCTGATGGAGTTGGTGATCGACGAGGTGGGTGACGTCGCACCACGGCTCAACGACGTCGAGCTGACCGAAGCCCGCGCCCTCGAACTGCACGCGTTGCTGCTGAACCAGGTTGTCCGCATGCTCTGCGCGGGCGTAATTCACGGCGACCTGTCGGAATACAACATCCTCCTGGCAGCAGACGGGCCGGTGATCATTGATCTGCCGCAGGCCGTCGACGCAGCCGGAAACAACGAAGCTGCCTCTATGCTCAAGCGAGACGTCGACAACCTGGCCGCGTACTTCGGACGGTTTGCACCGCAAATACTCACCGCGAGTTATGGGACGGAGATCTGGGCGCTTTTCGAGGCAGGGCGGCTACATGTCGAGGCCGAACTGACCGGTCGCATCGAAGCCGACACGCGACCTGTGGACCTCGACGGCGTGCTGCAGGAACTCGAAGCGACACGTCTTGAGGAAGATGCGCGAGTGCTTCGGCAGGAGGAACTGAGCGCAGGCCGGTAACCGTACTTGATGTCCCCGAAGATCGCCCGAAAGTGAAGGGCTTCGAGGAAGTCGCCGCTCGGCCATTAAGCGTCATTCAATGTCAGCCTCCGAGCGACGTCCGAATGTCTCTTTGACCGCTGAAATCTGCCTCTTGGAACGCACTTCGAAACCTATCTAAGGAGCGTTCATCGACTGCGTGTCCATTCAGTGCCGCTCAGTCTGCGCACAAACTCGCCGAGAAAGTCGACGAAGGTCCTGAGCTTGACCGAAAGCTGATTGCGCTCCAGATAGATCGCGTGGATATTGGCATCCGGCAATGCCCAGTCCGCGAGCAACGGCACGAGTTCGCCGCGCGCGAGATGGCCCTCGATCTCCCACTGCGATCGCACGACGATCCCGCGACCTTCGAGCGCCCAGTGAAGCACGATGCTGCCGTCGTTGCTGGACAACGCTCCATCGACCTTGACAGTTTCCGTGCGCTTGCCGCGCGCGAAATGCCATGTGCCGTAGGCCGACTCGTTCTCGCGCAAAACGATGCACGCGTGCCGCGTCAGATCGTGCGGCACCGAAGGCTTGCCGTGCCGCGCCACGTAGTCCGGCGACGCGCACACGAGGCGCCTGTTCTCCAGCAGTAGCCGCGCGTTGATGCGCGCATCCGGCACCTCGCCGAAGCGGATGCCGACATCGAATCCCTCGTCCTGAAGACTCACCGGCCGGTCCGTCAGATGCAGCAGGATTTTCATCGCGGGATAGCGTGCGACGAATTCCGAAACCGCGGGCGCGATGCGCGCACGCCCGAAACCGAACGACGCGTTCACGCGTAGCAGGCCGGTCGGCTCGCCACGGCTTTGCGTGACGAGATGCTCCAGTTCCGACAACTCGTCGAGAATGCGCGAGCCGTTCGACAGATACAGCTCGCCCTCCGGCGTGAGACTCAGACGCCGCGTCGTGCGGTTCATCAGGCGCACGCCGAGGCGCCGTTCAAGTTGCGCCAGCCGCTTGCTGACCGCGGGCGGCGTCACACCGAGTTCGCGCGCGGCCGCCGCCAGATTCCGGTGCCGCGCCACGAGCGCGAACAGGTTCAGGTCAGAAAAGCCATCCATCTCCATGCTCCATATGCTTTCGCTGATTCGTTCCCTGAAGTTACTTCCGGAATGCTTTTCAGGAAACCCAATCGCGGAATTCATCAATTAGACTCGAATCACGATCAGGAGACAACCATGTTCGAAGGCTTCAGGAACGTGTCGACGACCGTCGACGGCATACGCATTCACGCGATTCAGGGCGGGCGCGGCCCTGCGCTTTTGCTATTGCACGGGCATCCGCAGACGCACGCGATCTGGCACAAGGTGGCGCCGGCGCTCGCAGAACATTTCACGGTGATCGCCGCGGACCTGCGCGGCTACGGCGACAGCGGCAAGCCGGCGGGCGCCGCCGACCACGCGAACTACGCGAAGCGCCGCATGGCGCTCGATCAGATCGAACTGATGCGCGGCCTCGGCCATGAGAGCTTCGCGGTGATGGGCCACGATCGGGGCGGGCGTGTCGCGGCGCGCATGGCGCTCGATCACCCGGATGCGGTGACGCGCCTCGTGACGCTCGATGTCGCACCGACGCTCGCGATGTACGAGCAGACCTCGTTCGCCTTCGCGCGCGCCTACTGGCACTGGTTCATGCTGGTACGCCCGGCGCCGTTTCCGGAGACGCTGATCCGCGCGGACCCCGATCTCTATCTCAAGCAGACCATCGGCGCGCGCAGTGCCGGTCTCGCGCCGTTCACGCCGGCGGCCTACGCGGAATATCTGCGTTGTCTCTCCGATCCCGATACGGCGCACGGCATCTGCGAGGACTATCGCGCGAGCGTGACCATCGACCTCGAACACGACCGCGCGACGCTCGCTTCAGAGCAGCGCATCGGCTGTCCGTTCATGGCGTTGTGGGGCGCGCAGGGCGTGATCGAACAGTGCTTCGATCCGATTGCCGAATGGCGGGCGTATGCGCCAAACGTGCAGGGCAAGGCGTTGCCTTGCGGCCACTACATCCCCGAAGAAGCGCCGGAGCGGCTGCTCGAGCGCGTGCTGCCTTTTCTCAGCGAGTAAGTCATGTCAGACCAGACCCTTTACCGGAAGCTGGTCATTCGCACACCGTAGCGCGTATCGACGAACACAACGTGCTGCTGTACGCAGATCTGCATCTGATGAACGAGTACACCAGCCCGCAAGCGTTCAGCGCGCTCGATGCCCGCGGCCGCGCGGTGCGCGGTCCGCGCCAGCAACTCGCGGTCGTGAGCCACATCATCCCGACGCATGCGCAGACGCCGCGCGTGATTCGCGATGCGGCCTCGCTGTTGCAGGCGCAGAACCTGGCGTGCAACTGCGAACGGGCCGGCATACGGCTTTTCGCCGCTCGGGCTTTCGTAGCCGTGTGTGACGCAGGAAGCTTTTCCGGGGCGGCGCGTGAGCTCAGGCGTGCACAGTCGGCGATCAGTCACGCGATCGCCGCGCTCGAAAGTGTCTTCGATGTAGCGCTGTTCGAGCGCAATACTCGCAAAGCGACACTTACGGCAGCGTGCGCCCCTGATCGAATGCTCGCGCACGCTGCAGGCGGACGCTCCGACGGCTGCGATCAATTTGCGCATGACGACGATGCAGGGCGGCGAGCGTCTGATTCCCGATGGCACCTGTGCATTGTCTGTGACGATCGCGGATGTGCCCGAACTCGACCCAAGTGCGATCGAGAGGCTGCTGCATCTATGCGAAGCGCGAATGGTGACCGTCTGTGCGCCATCGCATCCGCTCGCCGCGATCGCGGGGCCGATTCCGCGAGAGGAGTTTGGTCGACACATCCAGCTTGTCCTAACCGACAATCAGCCCGACGCAGAGAAGACGCAGCACGGGGTCGCAAGCGAACGCCAGTGGCTAGTGAATGACCTCGGCGCGAAGCACGATCTGCTGAGGGGAGGCTTTTGCTTAGGGGCACATGCCGCATCATCTGGTCGCGGACGACCTCGTGCACGGAATGCTCGTTGAACTGCATCGGCGCGCCTGGCACATGCGTCCACTCAGGTTCATGATCTCGCAGCGGCGCGCATACTCGTGTTCCGCATGCGAGACGCAACTAATCGCGCTCCTCGGCAATCGTCAGACCTTGCCAAAGGATGCAAGCCAGCGCTCCGTTTCACGCAGGGGCAAGAAGGCTTGATCGTGCTCCCGCTGTATCTGCACGCGGCAGCCGAATGAGTGTTTATGACCGTCATCGGAAGCAAATTCGCTTGAGCACCGGAATCGGTCTTGGACGAGGTCCAAAGCGACTAGGCGGAGCAAAGGACAGGGAGGCAGGATGCTCGACTTGAAGCTATTGAAGACGTTCGTGGTCGTGGGTGATCTGCTGCATTTTGGCCGTGCCGCCGAGGCACTTCACTCCACGCAGCCCGGTGTCACGCAACACATTGCCCGGCTCGAAGAGCAACTAGGCGTCCAGTTACTTCGGCGCAGTAAGCGCGCTGTGTCGCTCACCGAAGCGGGAACGACACTGCTTCGGCAGGCATCGCAAATGCTCGCGCTAGCGGATCGCATGCATGCCGATGCGCACGCGATGGCCGATGGTTTGGGCGGTCACCTGCTGATTGGACTTTCATCTGCGATCATTCATAGCACCGTGCCTGCATGTATCAGGGCCTTTCGTCACGCACATCCGCTGATTCGAATATCCCCGACCGTCGAGCGGGCGGATCGTTTGTATGAGTTGCTCGATGCGTCGCTCGTCGACGTTCTTGTCACCACACTACCCAAGCGCGACGATCAACTCCACAACGTAAAACTTCGATCGCGCATCGAGATGGGAGTAGCATTGCCGAGCGACCATCCGCTCGCGAAAGAGCCGATGCTGTCGATCGGCGATCTCGCCGATCAACCCTTCTACACGGTGCCGCGCGACCGTCATCCTGAAGTGTACGACAGTCTTATTGCCATCATCAGGCGGCGCGGCCGGCCGGCTCGCATCGTGGGTCATGAGATTTCTTTCACTAATCTGCTCGCGCGAGTAGCGCTTGGCGACGGCGTAGCGCTCGTGCCTAGCGCTTACGCGGGCATCGCGACACCCGGCGTGAATGTCGTGCCGATCAGCGACGCGTCGTTGTCGACGCTTCAAACGTATCTGGTTTATCGGCGTGACCGTGGCGAGGTCGCCGTCGAGAAGTTTATTCGAGCGATGCGAGAGCGAGACGGTGCGTCCGGCCCTCATCAAACGCGCGTCATTAATAAGCGTGCGTTATCAAAGGCGACGAAATAATAATTGGCGCGCTAGTGCAGGAACATCCATCATCTTAAAGATTTCGCTAAAAGGCCGATGTCTTCGTCATGAAGCAGGCGCGAACTTCACCATGTTGCGCACATAGACTCACCGACGTTGAATTGATTCTCGCCGCTATAGAACAGGAGTTCAGATGAACATCGATATCGTGCCAGGCGCGAACACGCTTGCGGACTGGTACGCCGTTTACGCTCAAGGCGCAACCGCGTTACTCGGTGATGCGGCCCGCATCAACATCATGCGCTCGGCGGCGATTATTGACGAAATGATTGCGAAGGGCGACGCGGTGTATGGGGTGAATACCGGCTTCGGCAAGTTGTCGAACCGACGGATTGATGCAGCCGACCTGCATACGTTGCAGGAGAATCTCGTGCTTTCGCATACGGTCGGCGTGGGCGATCCACTGCCGGAGGGTGTCGTGCGCCTCGTTATCGCGCTCAAGCTGGCGGCGCTGTCGTTGGGCGCATCCGGTGTACGCGGCGAAGTCGTCGCGCTGCTCGAACAGATGCTGATGCGAGGTGTGTTGCCGATGATACCTGGGCAGGGTTCGGTCGGTGCTTCCGGAGATCTTGCGCCACTCGCCCATCTCTCGGCGGTGATGATCGGCCGAGGCCGCGCGACGTTCAACGGCGAACTGCTGAGCGGCGCGGACGCATGGTCGCGCGCTGGACTGAATCCTGTCCGATTCGGTCCGAAGGAAGGACTCGCGATGCTGAATGGCACCCAAGTATCCACGGCCTTGTGCCTTGCTGGACTGTTCGAAATCTGGCGCGTTGTGCAATCGTCACTGGCCGTTGCTGCGCTGACCTTCGAAGGCGCGCTTGGGTCGACCGCGCCTCTCGATCCCCGCATTCACGCGCTCAAGCCGCATCGCGGGCAGGTCGAGGTCGCCGCTGCTTTGCGCGATTTGCTTAAGGAAAGTGAGTTCCGCGAGTTGCAACGCACTAAGGGGCGCTTGCAGGATCCCTACAGCTTGCGCTGCATTCCTCAGGTGATGGGCGCATGCCATGAAGTGTTTCGCTTCGCCTGCGCGATGCTTGAAACCGAGGCACGCAGCGCGTCGGACAACCCACTGATCCTTGTCGATAACGGTGACGTCATCTCGGGTGGCAACTTCCATGCAGAACCTGTCGCGTTCGTCGCCGATGCGCTTGCAAACGTCGCGGCGGAAACCGGCGGCATGGCCGAGCGGCGTATCGCATTCCTGCTTGATGGATCGATGAGTGGTTTGCCGCCATTTCTGACGGGCACCAGCGGACTGACGTCTGGATTCATGAGCCTGCAGATCACGGCGGCTGCGCTCGTAGCGGAAAACCGTCAACGTTCGCATCCCGCGTCGGTCGAGAGCGTTCCGACGGTGGGCAATCAGGAAGATCATGTGTCGATGGCTACGCACGGTGCGCGCCGTCTTCTGGATATGGCGCGCAACGCAGATGCGATCGTCGCAATCGAGCTTCTCGCCGCAACGGAAGCGATGGATTGTCACGGTGCGTTGCGCTCTTGCGCGACGCTCGAATTGCTGCGTTCCGCCGTGCGCGAGCGCGTGCCTTCGATGGCCACGGACTGGGAGTTCTCTGGCGCGCTGGGCCATGCACAGTCGCTTGTGAACAGCGGCGAACTCGCGAGGCTCGCTGGATTGGATGTCGTACCACGTTTCGATACATGAACTGTCCAAGAGCTGGTGCGTCGCTTTTGCGATTTGTGTCACTGCGACCGAGGCGGCGCATGCTCTCTGCGGGATTGGGCAGTAACGGTATTTATCGCAATGCCGGTTTTCAGCGACGATCTGACGAGCCGCGTTTTGGCCTCGCAGCAATTCCAGTTTTTCTCTCATGTGCATGGTTCATGCTAACCGCCGACTATCTTTCCAAACTAAATCTCGTTCCAGAGAGCGAACGCGTCGCTCGGTTACCCGAACGGGTCGGCAATTCGATTGCTGATCTCGACGTGGTTGTGTTCAACGTGCCCGACGATGCATCGGATACCGACGCATGCATGACTCGTTACAATATTCCGGTTGAAGACAATGCTAACACCATCATCGTGCGCTTCAAGAAGAATGGCGCTGCGCACCTGGCCGCGATAGTTGCGCTCGCGGACAAACGAATCGACATCAATGGCGCTGCCCGGAGAGCGCTAGAAGCAAGCCGCGTATCGTTCGCTTCTCGCGAGGACGCCGTTAGCGCATCTGGAATGGAGTACGGTGGTATCACGGCGTTCGGTCTGCCCGTCGGCTGGCGAATACTGGTGGATACGGCTGTGCTGGAGCGGAAGGTGATCGTCATGGGCGCTGGAATACGAGAGGCGAAGCTTCTCTTGCCACCTTCAGCGTTGTTGAGTCTCTCAGGCGTTAGCGTGGTCTCGCTGGCCAAGCCGAATTCGTAAGATGGATGACGAGGGTGAGCGTGGTTCATCGGCTGCATGCCTTCAAGGTCGGCTCGGGGGCAAGTGTCGTTACTAATGGGCATCTTGTCGGACGTCCATGTTCAGCCAACGCGGGAATGACTTGTGGGGACGAAGAGAATCGTATGTGATGCTGGTATTGATGTCCTGTACGGTTTTGCGAGAACCATCGGGTGGAAGGCGGATAACGCATCGCCCACCCGCATTAAGCGGCTGTCCGATGATCGCTTGTCGCGACTCCTGCAGCATTTCGTCGCGAGGTCGAATCGAAGTAGCAAGCCAACGGCCGCACTCGACGAGTTCTGGTCGACTGGTCGCCTTTTCCGTCGAATGGAGCACAGGAATGTACGCACGGTCTCTGAGCATAAATGTGCATGACAGCCAGATAGAAGATCTCCTGCAACGCCTGCGGAACACTCGCTTTCCCGCGTGTCTCGACGCGCAGCAGTGGGATGATGGCGCGAGCTTGGCATTCGTACGGCGATTGACGGACTATTGGCAAAGTCGGTTCGACTGGCGTGCGCAGGAGGCGCGGCTCAATGAGTTGCCGAATTTTCAGGCAACCATCGACGGATGCGATATTCATTTCGTCCATCAGAAAGGCAAAGGTCCAGAGCCGATGCCGCTCGTGCTGACTCACGGTTGGCCTGGCTCGTTCGTTGAGATGGAGCGCGTTCTCCCGCTTCTGACAGACCCCGCATCATATGGCGGCGATTCGGCTGACGCGTTTCATGTCGTCGTTCCGTCATTACCTGGCTTCGGCTTTTCTGCAGCTTTGCGGACTCCCGGAAGCGGCTCCCATGGCGTCGCCGGGATGTGGCTCGAACTCATGACTGAACTCGGCTACGACCGCTTCGGGGCTCAGGGAGGAGACATTGGCGCCGGAGTTTCGATGTGGCTTGCGCGCCGTTTCCCCGCACGGATGATCGGCGCGCATGTCAACTACATCCCTGCGAGCTTTCGGCCGACCGTGAGCGACAGCGTGCATGCGCTGACCGAAGAGGAGCGAGCCTATCTCGACGCCGTCGCAACTTGGTCGAGTGCAGAAGGTGCGTATGCGTCGGTCCAAAGCACCAAGCCCCAAACCCTGTCATACGCGATGACCGATTCTCCTGTTGGCCTTGCAGCCTGGATTGCAGAGAAGTTCCGGACCTGGAGCGATTGCAACGGCGACATCGAAAGCGTCTTCACGATGGATCAACTACTGACCGATATTTCGATCTACTGGTTCGGCCACACGCTCGACGCGTCTTTTCGAATTTACAAGGAAAATCGCCTCCGCCCGCTGGCTTTCGGCCCGTCGGAACGAGTGGCGACTCCGTTGGGCGTGGCGGTATTTCCGCGCGAGTTGCCGATGCCTCCTCGTTCCTGGATCGAACGGGTTTTCGAAGTACAGCGATGGAGTTCGATGCCACGTGGCGGACATTTCGCGGCACTGGAACAACCGGAACTGCTCGTAGAGGAGATTCGGGCTTTCTTCCGCCCGCTTCGTCACGCCGGTGGATACGGAGCTGGAAGCGGGAATTGAATAATAAGGAGGAAAGCGGTTTGATCGAGACTTTCATCGACTCGCATCGTTTCCCGGCGGTCAGGAACAGGACCAAGTCGACTGCGCAGAACGATAAGTATGCCCTTACACGTGCTCTATGGTGAGTAGACCTTCGACTATCTCAAGAATGCGGATGTTTTAGACATCTGGCGGGCTTACTTAGAAAAGGTGTCGGGCGGCTTCGTCCAGGGTAGCGGTCATTTCATACCGGAGGAGCAGCCCGAGCAACTCAAACGGCTATGGGAGTTTTTTCCACGCCTGGATTGAAACGGACTCGACTTGCGAGATACACGCCACGCGGCACTTCGAACCACCGTTAAACCCTGAACTGTGCACCCGGAAGGGACGGACGCGCCCGCGATCTGCGTCAATCCACTGAATCGCATGCCAACTAACCCCTGAGCTTGACGCCAGGTCAGCATATCAAGCGCGGAACGACCAAACGTCCGATTGAAGTGCCTGACGAAGGTGGCACGCGATAAGCTGCAAAGATTGGCATGACTGAGCAACGTCGATGCTGCCTGCGTCTGCGTCTGCGACTCAGCTCAGGCGATAGACCCTTGAAACCGTGCCTCGAAACAGCGCCTGTCGGTCTTCCGTGCTTGCCTGTCTCGTCATTCGCTTGAAAGCATTCCAGCCGTTGCTGAATGGATAGGATCCTTTGTCGACCGGGAAGTTGCTTTCGAACATGCAACGATCCGCGCCGAACGTTTCGATGCAGGTCAGCATCCACGGCTTCCAGGCTTCGACCAGTTCAATCGAAGAGGGTGGTCGCTCACCTCTTTCGAAGTCGAAGCCATTGATCCGCATTCCGAGTCCGCCCACCTTCACATAAACGTTCGGTAACTGCGCGAGCTTGCGCATCGAACGTGACCATGTGTCGAACACTTCCTTGCGCTGATCCGCGTAGCTGGCGATTCTCACCACCCCCCCGCAGTGATTGACGATGAACGGCGTGTCGGGATTTGCCTTGGCCAAATCGAATAACTCGGGAAGCTGGGGGAAGAACAACCATGCATCGTAGGAGAGTCCCAATGATCTCAGTTGAGCAACCCCTGCCCGATAGTCGGTGTCGAGCAAGAGTCCAGGAGGAACGGCCGACAGTGGGTTCACAAGCGTGGCGTCGGCATCCCAGGTTACGAGGTGCCGTACACCGCGCAAGCGGCCATCGCCTGCCTCCAGTTCCGCCTCGAGTACGTCTCGTACCGCGGCGCCACGCCGGAGATCCGCGTATCCGACAATGCCCTTTGCTATCTGCGGCTTTTCTTTCTGCATCGGCGCGGTGACTTGCGCGACATACTCGACTTCGCCAACCGGCCGCAGTGGTTCCGGGCCCGTGGTGCGGTACCGTGTCAATGCCTGCATGAAGACAGACGCAGTGATGTTGTGTCCAGACCGCGCATCCTCCAGATACTCGTCGAGCAAATACGTCCAGCCCGGGCGTTCATAAAAATGATGATGCGCGTCGATGATCGGCATGTCCGGTTCGAGCGCCGCTTCCGTTCCGGATGCGAGCCACTCGGCCCGAACGGGCAGGTAATTGCCGCTAGTACTCATACTCCGTGTTTCCTCTTTGGCAAAAGCGTTGCGCACGCCGAGCGCAGGCATCAGGACGGATGCGGCGGCCGCGCCAAGCAAGTGGCGCCGGCGAATCGAATGAGGAGATGGCATCTTCACTTCCCCTTGTTGAATGCGTATAGGGAAAGCGTCAGCAACGTCGTGATCACGAGTACGACGGCAAGACCGACCATGCCCGCGGTGAAGGTGCCGAAACTGTCCTTCAGATAGCCGACGAGATACGGACCGGCGAAGCCGCCCAGCGCGCCGATAGAGTTGATCAGCGCCAGCCCGCCGGCAGCGGCCTGACCGGACAGGAACCGTGCGGGCAGCGTGTAGAAGATCGTGCGACCCGCGATGGTTCCGATCAACGCCAACGTAATGCCCGTCAACGCAGGCACCAGTTGCTCGAAATAGGTCGAGATGCCAAGCGCAACCGCACCGATGAAGAGGCCCGCCGCAAGGTTAGCGATATGGCCGCCGCGCCGATCGACGCGTTTTGCCCACCACAAAAGCGCGATGGTCGCGAAGAAGTAGGGCACAGCCGATACCCAGCCCGTTTGCGTCACGCTCATGCCATGCGCTTTGAGCATCTGCGGCAGCCAGATGCCGATGCCGTAGGAGCCCATCGTGAAGCCGAAGGAAATCATCGCGAGGATGTACATCCGCACATCCTTGAGCGCTGCGCCGAAATCCTTATTCTTCTGGCTCGCATTGCCTTCGCGATCGAAGGCGCTTTGCAGGGCCTGGCGTTCTTCTGGTGAGAGCCACTTTGCATCGGCGGGTCTGTCCGCAAGCATTTTCAGTACGAAGAAGCCGAGAATGCAAGCCGGCAGGCCCTCGACGATGAACATCCATTTCCATCCGGCGAGTCCGAGCAAGCCGTCCAGCTTGAGAAGCCACGCGGACAACGGCCCGCCCACCAACGAAGAAAGCGGCGTCGAGACGGTGAACCAGGCCAGCACCCGCGTGCGATAACTGGCCGGGAACCACACCGCGAGAAAGAAGATGACGCCCGGAAAGAAGCCCGCTTCGCCGATGCCCAGCAGAAGGCGAATCACGTAGAAGCTCTTGGGTCCGACCGCGAGCGCCGTCGCGGCAGCGAAGAAACCCCACGTGATCATGATGCGCGCAAGCCATCGTCGAGCGCCGAAGCGATACATCGCGAGATTGCTCGGCACTTCGCAAAGACAATAGCCCGCGAACATGATGCCCGCGCCCCAGCCAAACTGTGTCGCGGTCAGGCCGAGGTCGCGGTTCATCGTGAGGGCCGCGAAGCCGACACTGGTGCGATCGAGATAATTGAAGAAGTAAGCGAGCGCAAGAAGCGGGATGAAACGCCACGCCGCCTTTTTGACGGCTTGCTGCTCGAGCGTGATGTCGACGGCGGTTTCGGCCGCGATATTCGAAGATAGGGATGTCATGATTCGTCTCCGGAAGAAGCACCGAACGCGCGCCTTCATGCCGGCATGCGCGAAGCGGTGCTCCTTTTTGTGCTGTTTTGCTCAGGCGCTCGCCAGTTCGTTGGCGGAGGGACTGGACGTATCGCGAGAATGGGTCGCCTGATACTTCACGACGCCGGCATCCGCCAATTGCCTGAGGTCTTCCGGCGAGTAACCCAGCTCCATAAGCAGCGCCTGCGTGTCCTGACCCAGCGAAGGTGGACCTGCGCGAAGTTGCAGGCGCTCGCCGCCGAGGGTCAACGGCAGCAATGCCGTTTTCGTCGATACCGGCTGGCCCGCGCCGCTTGCGTCGGATGGCAAGGTGACGTTGGCGAGCCCGTTTGTTGCGAGCAGATGCGGATCGTCGAATAGATCCTGCGGCTTCGTAATCGGTGCGTACGGCAGTCCGCAGCGTTCGAAGATGGCGCTGATCTCGGCTGCGGTGAACGCCTCCATATGCGCGCGAAGCCGCGGCATCAGCCAGTCGCGGGCCTGTACGCGCTGGTTGTTGGTGGCGATGCGCTCATCGGCCTTCAAGTCGTCGAGGCCGAAGGCGTCGCAGAAGAGCGCCCATTGCGTATCAGAGACGACTGCCAGGAAGATCTGTTCGCCGTCCTTGACCGAGAAGACGTCATAGACCGCCCAGGCCGAAATGCGGCTCGGCATCGGCGCGGCGGCCTTTCCGGTGACGGCATACTGCATCATGTGCTGCGCGACGAGGAACACGTTGTTCTCGAACAGGGCACTCTGCACCTCTTGCCCGCAGCCGGTACGCTCGCGTTGCGCCAGCGCCGCCATTGCGCCGATAGCGCCAAACATGCCGCCCATGATGTCGTTGACGCTCGTGCCTGCCCGCAAGGGTCGCCCGTCGGGACCGGTCATGTACGCGAGACCGCCCATCATCTGCACGACTTCATCGAGCGCGGTGCGATGATCGTAGGGACCGGGCAAGAAGCCTTTGTGCGAAACGTAGATCAGACGAGGATTGAGTCTGGACAGGGCCGCATAGCCGAGCCCCAGCTTGTCCACCGTACCGCTCTTGAAGTTCTCGCTGAAGATATCGGCGCCTGCGAGAAGCTTGTGCACGATCTCCACACCTCGCGGGTCTTTCAGATCGACGGCGATGCTTTTCTTGTTCCGGTTGAACGTGCTGAAGAAACCCGCTCCGGAGCCCCGCAGATTGCGGGTGCTGTCACCGGTGATCGGCTCGACCTTGATGACTTCCGCGCCGAGGTCCGCCAGCACCATGCCGCACGTCGGCCCCATCACCATGTGCGTCATTTCCACGACGCGCACGCCGCTGTACGGCAAGGATTGATTCGATTCCGCTTCGCTCATTGCGCCGCTCCCAACAAACAGCCTTCCGGTTGGGGCGCACTGGGTGCGCGCCCATCTGCATACAGGAAGCCCTTCGGCAAACCTGCGTCTTGTACGTGTCCGTAGAGTGCTTCGCCCGGAAGCGCCTGCGCGAGAATCGCCCGCGCCGCAATGAGGCTGTCGATGTCAACGCCCGTGTCGTAACCCATTGCCTCGAGCAGAAACGCGAGATCCTCGGTGACGATGTTTCCCGTTGCCCCGGGCGCGTAGGGACAGCCGCCGAGGCCCGCCTGGCTCGAATCGATCGTGGTGACGCCTGCATCGAGTGCCGCGACGACGTTCGCCAGACCCTGACCGCGCGTGTTGTGAAAGTGAGCGCCGCCTGCCTTCTCGCCGACTTCAGCTTGCAACCGGCGGAACAGGCGACGAACCTGCGCGGGGTTGGCGTAACCGCTCGTATCGGATAGGCCGATCTCGTCGACTCCGCACTCGGCCATCGCAAGGCACATGCGCATGGTCTGGTCGTCGGTCACGGTGCCCGCGATCGTGCAGCCGAATGCGACCGATACACCCGCTTCAATTTCGATCCCGGGAAAGCGCTCATCGCGCAACGCGACGATGTTGCGCACCTCCTCGATCAACTGCGCGGTGGATTTGCGGACATTGGCCAACGCATGTTCATCGGTTACCGATACAGGCAACGTGACTTTATGCACGCCGGCTTCGAACGCGCTCTGCGAGCCGCGCAAGTTCGGCGCCAATACGGCGACACGAAGGTCTGGAATGGACAAAGCGTAAGCGACGACTTCGCGGATATCGGCCATTTGCGGCAACAGCTTCGGGGGAACAAACGAGCCCACTTCGATCTCCCTAAGCCCCGCTGCGGCCAGGGCGGAGATCCATCTGAGTTTCGCCGGCGTCGACATGACGCTTTTGATGCTCTGCAAGCCGTCGCGTGGCCCGACTTCGCTAATCAATATTCGATGACGTGTAGCGCTCATTTCGCTCCTTAGTTCTGTCAGATAGACCTAGGTTTCATTAGAGAGAACTATAGGCGCGTACCGAGGGCCCTAAAAGAGGGGTTAACCCAAATTTTTAGAACTTTAGTTCTGTTAGATAGAACTGTATAGTTATGAAACCTTGATGAGGAGGCTTAGATGACAGAAGGGGCGCCGCACGAAGGTCGGCCGATTGGCAAAGGTGAAGTGTCCGGTGGCGTTGCCGTACTGGACCGGGCGTTCGCCATACTCAATGCGTTCGGGCCGACCGACGACCGGCTGACGCTCACCGAGCTGTCACGCCGGACCGAGCTCTATAAAAGCACGGTTTTGAGGCTGCTCGGCGCTTTGGAGCACGGCGGATTCATCCGAAAACTGAGTGACGGGCAGTATGCAATCGGTCATCAGCCATTACGGCTCGCGACGCTCTATCAACGGTCGTTTCAGGTGGGGCCTGTCGTGGAACCCTTGCTGCAACAGTTGAGCCGGGATCTTGGCGAGACGGCAAGTTTCTACGTGCGCCAGGGCGATCATCGCCTTGTGTTGTATCGCGTGGAACCTAGCCGCAGCGTGCGGGTATCGATTCGCGTCGGAGAGGAGTTCGCGATCGACAAAGGCGCTTCCGGCAAGGTATTGCTCGCTTTCACGGAGACGGAGGATATGCGCTGGCAAGAGGTCCGGGAACGGCTATGGGCCGTCTCGTTCGGCGAGAGGGATCCGGAAACAGCATCGGCTTCGGTGCCCGTGTTCGATTCAACCGGGGAGTTACAAGGCGCGTTGACCCTTTCTGGACCCAAAGGCCGTTTCGATGCCCCGGCGGTCATCGATGCTGCCTTGGCGGCATTGCTCGATAGCGCTCGGCGCGCAACGATTGCGTTGGGCGGCAAAGGATCGAGATATGACGCGAGCATAGCGAGTTTCGCGAAAACGCCTGCGGCTACCGACGGAAGCAACAACGTCGACCGGACGGGGCGTTGAAATTCTTGTGGTCAAAGGAAGCGGTAACGGTCGGTCTCTGAAGGAGGTCGGTGCGAGAATTGCTGCCCGCTGAGGCATGGCATGCGCCGACGCTTCGACGGCCGCCTTCAGTGATTGCTCGAGTTCTTCCGACGCCGAGGACGAAGTGCTATGACCAACGGAATGGCTGACCTCTTCAGGCGTCTTTCGACAGGCGTCTATGTGATCGGCGTGGCTGACGGCACATTAAGGAACGCGTGATTTTCCTGACGGAGCTTCGCGACGACGCCGCGTGGGATTACCCCACCGGCGCAAACACTGTGCATCCAGGAGGGATGTTCTCGACGCATGCGGACAACGCTGCAACAACGTGAAGGCTTCAGGAGTGGGGCGCACGGTCGACTATGATGTGATTCTCAAAACCGCCATCACAACAGTCGACGTCGTTATTCACATGGCGGACCGTGAGGTGAAGGAGATCTGTCCCGCCCCACGTGAACCATTCGTGCAGTCCTCACGCCATTCGAAGCTCTTCCGTAACAGTAAGTCGAGCGATTCCGATCGATGTCACAATTGGGCGCCGGCTAACGCGGGTCAAAGGTCCACGACTCCACCGCCTCCAAGCGAAAACCGGCTTCCGCATGCCTGCGATACGCGCGAACTCGCTTCGACTAGGCGCGCGATAGCCGTGTCTCTGATCGCCGACACTTCAACGCTCGCGCCAATCAAGGTCAGGCAGGCAACTGCTTCTTCCTGCACGTCGAGAATTGGCGCGCTTATCGCGGCGAGGCCCGGGATGAGGACCGACTCCGCTTCGTCATATCCTCGTCGACGAACCGTTGCCAGACGCTCAAGCAGATCTGACGGCGGCTTTTCGTGATTCTTTGATACAGCCAGTTCGATCAGATGATCTCTTATCTGAGACGGCATGAAGGCGAGCATCGCACGCCCCGTTGCCGAGTTCGTCAATTGGAATGTCGATCCGACAGACAGCGTCGTAATGAAAGGAACAAAACTGCGCTCCCAACGGACGATGGTTGGACCACGATCACCAAGGACATTGAGCAGGGTAGGCAGACCTGTCTCGGCGACCAGTTGCGGCATGGCTTCGCCGGCAAGCCGCAAAGGATCGAGACGTCCGAGCGCGGACGCGCCGATGCGAATCGCAGCAGGACCCAGGTCGTAAAGTCCGGTGACTTCGTCCTGAACCGCCAAACCGCTTGCAGTCAGACTGGCGAGATAACGATGCGCAAGGCTGTTCGGCATACCTGCCGCACGCGCTAGCTCTCGTAGTGGCGCAGCCTTTCCAGCGGCGACGAGCGCAAGAAGCATTTCCGTCGCCTTGTCCGCCGACTGGATGCGCCGCCGCCCGCTGCCGCCGTCGGCGGATCCGGCAGACAATTCTTGCCTGGATGGCGTCGAGGGCTGCGCAACTCGTCTTTTCGTTGGGGGCAATGCGGTTATTTCCTTGATTCAGATCGTCGATTGATTCGCAGAGCGAGCCCGCGGCCTATGGAAAAACGAAGAGACCCAGGGCGCGGACCGGCTTCGTCAAGCGCCAGCGTGACGTGGGTAATCACACTCGGGCGCGGTTAACTCTACCATTTGCATCACGCTGTCTGGTGCGGTCGATGCCGCCCCCCTTCAGGGTACGCCCGCGTGCGCATTCGCCCTTCACCTGACAGAAGGCCGCCCCCCGCGCCGCCCGCTCTCCGCGGAACGGCAGTTTTCCGCGTTTCTTTTTGCTCCGACTCAAACCCTTCGATCACGGTGAAACGACCGGCTGACGCGTCTCTCGAACATTATCCTATAGACAACGGGTTATCCCTATTTGCAACGTCCAATGACCGAGCTTACCGTTCGGGCAATGGGACTTCCCGCCCCTTCGCATCGATCAGGAGCGCGCGTTTCGTGCGGGAAGCATCGATTTTGCAATCTGCCGCCTGAGAGAAATCGTGCTTGAAAAAAGAGAGTTTTATATCGATGGACGCTGGGACGGAACACGAACGGCACGGACGCTTTCCGTGATCGATCCATCGACCGGACAGCCCTTCGCAATCATTTCGGCCGGCGATGAATCCGACATCGATCGTGCCGTCGATGCTGCGCGCCGGGCCTTCGCCGACTGGTCGCGCACCGCGCCAGAGGAGCGCCTCGCGCTCGTGGAGAAGCTCCTTGCGATCTACAAGCGTCGCGCGCCCGAGATGGCCAAGTTGATCAGCCTGGAAATGGGTGCGCCCATCGACCTTGCCGCGAACGATCACGTCGGCGCAGGCGCTTTCCACATCGAAAACTTCATCACCGCATTTCGCGACTTTCGGTTCGAACGCCCGCTGGGAGCGCACGCGCCCAATGACCGCATCCTGATGGAACCGATCGGCGTAGCGGGCCTCATCACGCCGTGGAACTGGCCGATGAACCAGGTCGCGCTGAAGGTCGTGCCCGCATTGCTCGCGGGCTGCACCGCGGTGCTCAAGCCATCGGAAATCGCGCCGTTGTCGTCGCTGCTCTTCGCGGAATACGTCGATGAAGCGGGCTTCCCGAACGGTGTCTTCAACCTCGTCAATGGCGATGGCGCGCAAGCGGGCGCACGGCTCTCATCCCATCCGGATGTGGACATGATCAGTTTCACCGGTTCGACGCGCGCGGGCATCGCCATTTCGATCGCGGCGGCGCAGACCCTCAAGCGTGTATCGCTGGAACTCGGCGGCAAAGGCGCGAATCTCGTCTTCGCGGATGCGGATGCAGGCGCGGTGAAGCGCGGCGTGCTCCATTGCTTCAAGAACACGGGACAAAGCTGCAACGCGCCGACGCGCATGCTGGTCGAGCGGTCGATCTACGAGCGCGTGGTCGAGGAAGCGCGCGAGATCGCGGAAAGCGTGGCCGTCGACGTGGCGCATCAGCCGGGCAGGCACATGGGGCCGCTTGCGTCCGAGGCGCAGTTCATGAAAGTCCAGGAGATGATCGAGAAGGGCATCGGCGAAGGCGCGCGACTCGTGGCAGGCGGGCCCGGTCGACCAGGCGGACATGAGGCCGGTTACTTCGTTCGTCCGACGGTCTTCGCCGACGTGAATAACCAGATGGCCATTGCCCGCGAGGAGATCTTCGGCCCCGTGCTCTCGATCATCCCGTTCGATAGCGAGGATGAAGCCATCGCCATTGCCAATGACACGCCCTACGGCCTTGCCAATTACGTGCAATCCACGGATGGCGAGAAGCGCAATCGCGTCGCCGCGCGGCTGCGTTCCGGCATGGTCGAGATGAACGGCAAGCCGCGTGGAGCCGGATCGCCTTTCGGCGGGATCAAGGCATCGGGTCGCGCGCGTGAAGGTGGCGTGTGGGGTATCGAGGAGTTTCTCGAGGTCAAGGCGATCTCCGGCTGGGCGCATGCCTGAAGACTGCCCGCATCAACACGACTCAAGCAGGAGACAAGAGATGTCCAAAGCATTATCCGGTGTTCGTGTGCTGGATCTGTCGCGCGTGCTTGCCGGACCCTGGGCGAGTCAGACGCTCGCGGATCTGGGAGCAGAAGTCATCAAGATCGAAAGGCCCGGAAGCGGCGACGACACGCGCGGCTGGGGGCCGCCATATTTGAAGGACATCGACGGTCAACCCACGGGCGAAGCCGCCTACTATCTTGCGGCCAATCGCGGCAAGAAGTCCGTGACACTGAACATAGCGCATGCGGAGGGTCAGGCGATCGTCCGCCAGCTTGCTGCGCAGTCCGACGTATTCATCGAGAACTACAAGGTGGGCGATATGGCCCGCTATGGTCTGTCATACGAGGACCTTCGGGAACTCAACCCGCGCCTCGTCTATTGCTCGGTGACGGGCTTCGGACAGACCGGACCGCTCGCCGAGATGGCCGGCTACGACTTCATCGTGCAAGGCATGGGCGGTCTCATGAGCATCACCGGCGAGCGCGACGATTGTCCAGGTGGCGGGCCGCAGAAGGTCGGCGTCGCGTTCGCGGACATCATGACCGGCATGTATTCGACGGTCGCGATACTCGCGGCCATCGCCCAGCGCGCGAACACGGGAGAAGGGCAATACATCGACATGGCGTTACTCGACGTTCAGGTCGCGACGATGGCGAACATGAATTTGAACTACCTCGTCTCCGGGACGACGCCGCGCCGGCAAGGCAATGCGCACGCGAACATCGTGCCGTATCAGGTGTTCGACGCGAAGGACGGGCAAATGGTGATCGCCGTCGGCAACGACAGTCAGTTCGCGAAGTTCTGCGAGACCGGTGACTGCCTGCATCTCGCGGCCGATCCGAGGTTCGCGACCAACGCCGGACGTGTGGCGCATCGCGATGTGCTCATCCCCCTGCTCGAAGCGATCATGCTCACGCGCACGGTGGACGAGTGGACTGTGCAGCTCAATCGGAAGAGCGTGCCAGCCGGGCCGATCAACACGATCGCGCAGGCGTTCGAGCATCCGCAGGTGAAGCATCGGCAGATGCGGGTGGACATTGCGCATCCGTTGTCGGGCAGTGTGCCGAGCGTGGCCAGTCCGATCCGCATGTCCGCGTCGCCCATGACCTACGACACGCCGCCGCCGACGCTCGGTCAGCACACCGACGAAGTGCTCGCATCGCTCTGCGGGATGCGTGCGGGCGATATCGAGGCGCTACGCAGCCGCGCGATCGTATGAAGCAACGGCACCACTGCAATCGCGAACCGGGCAGGCATTCTTTGCCAGCCGGGTCGCATATCGTTGAATTGGAGAAAGCACAGCATGAATGGCGCTGAGAGTCTTGTTACCACGTTGCTGGAGTCGGGCATCGACACCTGCTTCGCCAATCCCGGAACCAGTGAGATGCACTTCGTTGCGGCACTGGATCAGATCCCGGGCATGCGTTGCGTGCTCGGTCTCCAGGAAAACATCGTGACCGGCATGGCCGATGGTTATTACCGTATCGCCGGCAAGCCCGCGAGCACGCTGCTGCACTGCGGGCCGGGGCTTGCCAACGGTTGGGCGAATCTGCACAACGCGCGTCGGGCCAATAGCGGCATCGTCAATATCGTGGGCGATCAGGCGACTTATCATCAGCCGTTCGATGCACCGCTCACCGCTGATACCGCTGGCCTCGCCAGTGCCGTTTCGCGCTGGGTGCGCACGAGCCGGCACGCGGCCGATGTCGGCAGGGATGCGGCGGCGGCGGTGGCGGCGGCGCGCACCGCGCCTGGACAGATCGCCACGCTCATTCTGCCGTCCGATACGTCGTGGGACGCGGGCGGCGTCGCCGCCCGCGCGATGCCCGTTCCCGCCGCGCCCGCCATCGACCCGCTTGCGGTCGAGACGGCCGCGCGCATCCTGCGGGGCAACCCGAACGTGCTGATTCTGCTCGGCGGACACTGCGCGATGCCGCAAGCGCAGGCATTGGCATGGCGCATCGCGAGCGCGACGGGCGCGACACTCAAGTACGAGTATGTGAATGGACGAGTCGCACGCGGACGTGGCCGCCTGCCTATTGAGCGCCTGCCGTACAACACCGATCAGGCCATCAAGCTGCTTGAGCCGTTCCAGCACATCATTCTGGTCAATGCGAAAGCACCCGTCGCGTTCTTTGCGTACCCCGGCAAGCCTTCCATTCAATATTCGAGCAGCGCGCAGATTCACACCTTGTCGCGCGTCGATCAGGACCCCGTTTCCGCATTGCTGGCGCTCGCGGACGCGCTGGATGCGCCGCCTGCCGCCATGCCCGATGCCGGCCCGCGACCCGAAGCGGTCCGCGGCACACCGACGCAGGAAGGCCTCGCGCAGACGCTGGCCGCGCTGATGCCGGAGAACGCCATCGTGTCCGACGAGAGTATTTCGTTCGGGCGCGGCTTTTACCCGCTCACTCATGGGGCCGCGCCGCACGACTGGCTTCAACTGACGGGCGGCGCCATCGGCGACGGCCTGCCTGTGGCGACCGGCGCAGCGGTGGCGAGCGGTGGATCGAGGCGCGTAATCAGCCTGCAGGCCGACGGCTCGGCCATGTATTCGCTGCAATCCCTATGGACGCAAGCCCGCGAGAAGCTGCCCTGCACGACGATCCTTCTCAGCAACCGGAAATACAACATCCTGATCGGTGAATACCAGAATGTCGGCGCCATCCCGGGTCCGACCGCGATGGGCATGCTCGATCTCTCCAACCCCGATCTCGACTGGGTAAAGCTGGCCAATGGCATGGGCGTGGAGGCGGCGCGCGCAACGACATTGGAAGCTTGCGCGGACCTGATGAAGCAGAGCTTCATGCGGGACGGCCCCTTCCTGATCGAACTGATCATCTGAAATCACGGAGACTTAACATCGTGAGCGATATCACGCATATCGGCTTTCTGGGCCTCGGAAACATGGGTGCCGCGATTGCCCTGCGGCTCATTCATCCAGGCTCGACGCTGCATGTGTTCGACCCGAATCCGGAAGCGGTCAGGCCGCTCGTCGAAGCTGGCGCGATCGCGCATCCGAGTCCGCGCTCGGTGGCGGATGCGGCCACAATCGTCCTGGCCTGTCTGCCTAACAGCGACGTGTGCGAGAGCGTGTTGTTCGGACAGGACGGCGTTGTCGCGGGCAAGGCCGTGCGAACGTACATCGAGATGTCCACGCTGGGGCCGACCGTGGTCTCGTCGAATGCGAAGCGGCTCGCTGCCTCGAACATCGCGACCACCGATGCGCCTGTCAGCGGCGGGCCTGCTGCGGCGCGCGCAGGCACCTTGTCCATCATGCTGTCCGGCAATGACGATGTGGTTGCCACTGCGATGCCGTGGCTCACGCTCATCGCAAAGAAGATCTGCAGGCTTGGCGAACAGCCCGGCCAGGCCCAGGCGATGAAGCTGGTGAACAACATCATGCTCGCAGCCAACATGGCCGTGGCTTCCGAGGCGCTTACCATCGGCGCAAAAGCAGGGCTCGACGCGGACGCCATGATCGAGGTGATCCGGTCGAGCACCGGGCACAGCGCGGCGGCGGACATTCTTGCCCGCTTCGCCATCTGCGGTGCATTCGACTTCGGCGCGCACATGTCGATCGTGGCGAAGGACGTGGAGCTTGCCATTGCTGAAGCAAATGCGCTCGATGTTCCGGTGCCTGTGCTGAACGAAGCGCGAAGCCTCTGGCATGGCGCCATCGAAGAAGGCCGGGGAAGCGACGACTTCACGTCGATACTCAAAATCGTGGAAGCCCGCGGCGGCGTGACGGTTCGTGGCGTACCACGACGATAAGCCTGCGGCCCCGCCTTCATTACATCCATCAACTATTCGAACCTAACGGAGAAAATCTTGAATTCTGCCGACAGCGATAAAGCCGCTTCTCCCGCAATGACCGGCGACACCGCCGAGCTGATTGCGAAACTTGCCTATGCCACCCCGGAGACCGCACCACTGGTGCCGGGGCGCCGCGAGTTCTTCAAATACCGTGATCTTGGCGTCACCGAAGCCACAGGCGGCCGCATGCGCGCGCAACTCACTATTGCTACGGGCGAGATGCAGCAAACAGGATGGCACTACCATCAGTGCGAGTCCCAATTCATCTTCACGCTGCGAGGCTGGGTCGATCTCCTGATCGAGGATGGACGCAAGATTCGCGTAAGCGCAGGCGAATCGCTGCTCATTCCCGGTGGACTCAAGCACAACGAGATCGCCGTCTCGAAAGACTTTGAGCTTCTCGAAGTGTCCGTGCCAGCGAAGATGGGCACGGTGGCGTGCGACCCGCCCGAGGCTTTCGCTTCCCAACGTTGAACGACATGTCGAACGCAGAGGAACTTCAAATGACCAAAGGCTATATCTTCGCCGAAGTGAATATCCACTCCGTCAACGCTGAGTGGAACGAATACAGCAGCAAGGTTCAGGCAACACTCGATGCATACGGCGGTGTGTTCCTGATTCGCGGCGGAACGCAAAACGTGCTGGAAGGAACAACGGATGGCGGCACGATTGTCGTGCTTGAATTCGAAAGCCTCCGACGCGCGGAAGAATGGTATGCATCGACTGCTTATCAGGACATCCTGCCGCTACGACTACGTAATGCGGATGCGCGAGTCATGTGTCTCGCCGGTACGAACTGACCACACACGAACGTTGCGCTAGTTCTATCGACGGACGGAACTCATTGCGCACATAACCGGAGGCAGAATGATCGAAGCGAAAGGCCGACTCGCAGGAAAGGTGGCGTTCATCACCGGCGCGGGCGCGGGCATTGGACGAGCCGCGGCCGAGCGGTTCGCGCTCGAGGGCGCGGCAGTCATCATTGCGGACTTCGATACAGACAGCGGTGAAGCCGTTACCGAAAACATCCTCAGACAAGGCGGCAAGGCGACGTTCGTGCGGACCGATGTCACGAACGAGGATAGCGTGCGCGAAGCCATCGAGTCGGCGGTCGAATTTGGCGGAAGGATCGACGTGCTTTATAACAACGCAGGCGGATCGAGCGCGATCGATGCACGCGTCACCGATTGCCCGGCCGACGAGTTTTGGCGAGCGGTGAAGCTCGATCTCTTCGGCACATGGATCGCCTGCAAGTATGGAATTGCGGCGATGCTTGAGACCGGTGGAGGGTCGGTCATCAATAGCTGCTCCGTGTTTGCGCTCGTCGGCACGCGGGGAAAGGACGCGTACACGGCCGCCAAGGGCGGCATCGCTTCGATTACGCGATCGATGGCCGTCGAGTACGCGCCCCATCGCATCCGCGTCAATGCGCTCGCCCCAGCGGTAACGACGACCCGACGCGTGCTCGGTCTTATCGGAACGCAACCGGGGGTGATGAACAAGACGAGCGAGCGTCAGTTGCTCGGTCTCGTCGAGCCGGAGGAGGTGGCGATGACCGCGCTGTTCCTGGCATCGGACGAATCGAAGAAGACGACAGGGCAGATCTTCGCCATCGACGGTGGCTTTTCAATCTCGTGATTGTCACCAGGCACGACGGTGGCCGTGCCGAAGAAATATCGATCGCGAACGTGCACGTAGAAGCCAATGCGATGTTTGGGAACCGGCGCGGCAACGTCGATATCGCTTGAGCGTTTCGACAAGCGGGCGGAATAAGTAGCGAGACTCCAGCACGTATATATAAGGCGCGGCTTGTTCAACGCAACACTTCATTGTATTAAGTTCGTATGACTAAATAAAATGAAGATAGAATTTTTGAAGCAGACGAAATTTTCACAGATAGTTTGAAAATCAAAACCGAAAAATATAGTCAAGACCGGAGACAGGTATGGCCTTGGTAATTGTTCTTTGTTCGCTGGCGTTTCTGATGCTCGCGGCGTATCGCGGCTACAGCGTCATTCTTTTTGCGCCAATCGCCGCGCTCGGCGCCGTCTTCCTCACAGACCCGGCAGCCGTCGCGCCGGTATTCTCGGGCATCTTCATGGAGAAGATGGTTGGCTTCGTGAAGCTCTACTTTCCAGTGTTTTTGCTTGGCGCGTTATTCGGAAAGTTGATCGAGATATCGGGATTCGCAGCCGCCATTGTCGCTGCCGCCATCCGATACATCGGTCGTTCGCGCGCCAACCTCGTGATCATCACCGTGTGCGCGTTGCTGACCTACGGCGGCGTGTCAGTATTCGTCGTCGTATTCGCGGTTTATCCATTCGCGGCGGAACTCTATCGGCAGAGCAACATTCCGAAGCGGCTCATGCCAGGCGTCATTGCGCTCGGCGCGTTCTGCTTCACCATGGATGCGCTTCCCGGCACGCCGCAGATTCAAAACATCATTCCGTCGACTTTTTTCAAGACCACCGGCTGGGCCGCACCTGCGCTTGGGATGAGCGGTTCTGTATTCATGCTCGTCATCGGCTTGATCTATCTCGAATGGCGGCGAAAGAGCGCGATGGCAAAGGGCGAAGGTTACGGCACGTCGCTCGTCAACGAACCGGAGCGTGTGACGGAGAACATGCTACCTCACCCGGTGCTGGCGATCATGCCGCTGATCCTGGTCGGCGTCTCGAACTATTGCTTCACGAAGTGGATCCCGCTCTGGTATGGGACTTCGTACACAGTGGCGCCGCAGGTGCTGCCAGGCGTGCACGTCCCGGTGACGACTTCAATCAAGACGGTGACCGCTATCTGGTCGGTCGAGGCTGCGCTGATTCTCGGAATCGCACTCGTTGTCTGCACGGCCTTTCGTCGCGTGTCCGCGGGACTTGCGGACGGCAGCCGGGCGGCGGCGGCTGGCGCTTTGCTCGCTGCGATCAACACCGCATCGGAATACGGCTTTGGCGCGGTGATCGCGGCGCTTCCGGGTTTCGTGGTGGTCAGCGACGCGCTAAAGACGATTCCGAATCCGCTCGTCAATGCCGCCGTGTCGGTGAGCACATTGGCCGGCATCACGGGTTCCGCTTCGGGTGGCATGAGCATCGCGCTCGCCGCCACATCCGACCTTCTGATCAAAAACGCACAGGCTGCGCACATCCCGATGGAGGTCCTGCATCGCGTGGTTGCAATGGCGAGAGGCGGCATGGACACGCTGCCGCATAACGGCGCCGTGATCACGTTGCTGGCCGTGACTGGCCTGACGCATCGGCAGTCCTATCGGGAGATCTTCGCAATCACGCTGATCAAGACGCTCGCGGTGGCTTTTGTGATCGCCGTCTACTACGCGACGGGCCTCGTCTGAAGGGGGCGTCTCGCCGCACTCAGTTTCGCTCGCTTCGCCGAAGACTTGCGTTGGCGGTTCCATACGATGTTTCGGTTCATGCCGCTCCAGGTTACTCCTTCAGCGGTCGCGGTAATTCAAATAAGAATTTAACGGAGATCTTTAGATGAAGAAGTCGGCTTTCGTGGCACTCGTATTCAGCGCGGTCAGCGGCATAGCCTGCGCACAGAGTAGCGTCCTGCTGTATGGGATAGTGGATGAGGGATTCCAGTTCAACAACAACGCGGGCGGCAAGCGCCAGTACTACCTCGCAAGCGGCGAACTGAACGGCAGCCGCTGGGGGCTGCGCGGCAGCGAGGATCTGGGCGGAGGATTGAAGGCCATCTTCGTCCTGGAAAATGGCTTCGATGTGAACACGGGGCGACTCGGGCAAGGTGGTCTTGAATTCGGCCGTCAGGCATACGTCGGCGTGTCGGGCGGTGTCGGCACGGTAACGCTTGGACGTCAGTACGACTCGGTCGTCGACTATGTGGGTCCGCTGGAAGCGGGCGATCAGTGGGCCGGATACCTTGGGGCGCATCCCGCAGACAACGATAACTTCAACAACACGAATCGCGTGAACAACGCGATCAAGTTCACCAGTCCGACCCTCGGTGGTTTCAATTTTGGCGGCATGTATAGCCTCGGCGGCGTGGCCGGCGACGCCACACGCAATCAGATATGGTCGCTCGGCGGAGGGTACACGAACGGTCCGCTGATTTTGGGTGCAGCGTACTTGAATGTGCGCAACCCCAATGTCTCATTTTACGGATCGGGCGGGACGGTCGCGCCTGCGACAGCGGGCGTTCCAGGCTCCAACCTCGGCAATTCTCCGGTCATCTCGGGATATGCCTCGGCGCACATGCTGCAGGTGATCGGCGCGGGTGCTTCGTACACCTTCGGTGCGGCGACGATCGGCGCGACCTACTCCAACACGAAATTCAAGGGGCTCGGTGACACGACCTCGGGCCCCGCGCCTTTGACAGGCATCGCCGGAACCGCCACGTTGAACAACGCCGAAGTCAACTTCAGATATCAACTGACTCCCGCGCTGCTGCTTGGCGCCGCATACGTCTTTACCAAGAGCAGCGGAGTGGACGGGGCGAGCGGTGCCAGGTATCACCAGGGCGCGCTGGGCGTCGATTACTTCCTCTCCAAGCGCACGGACGTTTATATGGTGGGCGTCTATCAAAAGGCGAATGGGACCGATTCGACCGGAAACCCGGCGGTGGCGTCGATCAGTCAGATCACACCTTCCAGCACGGATCGACAGGCAGCGCTGCGTTTCGCGATTCGCCACAAGTTCTAAGTGCGATGAGCGGCAGGGGTGAGGCGGGGTCCGGTTCGCCCACCTGCTGAACGTGGCGCAGCGAGGCATGAGCGCGTCTCGCGGCGGTCAAATCCTGAGTGCCCCGCAATCGTGACGCGGGGTAGCCCGTCGAGTTCTCTTGAGGACGCCGCTCCGAGTCTGTACCTCTCCGGCACGAGGGCCGGTATCGCGCATTTCTTCGCAGACCAATCCTTGCCGATTTTCCGCTGCAGAGACTACGGTTCCTTTGTGCCCTCTACCAGTCTGTTCACGTGAAGCGCAATCAACTCGATCGCAAAGGCACGCATCCAGCCCGCGAAACGCCCGACGACGATTACCGAATTCATCTCAAACACGGTATGAATCGAGCCCGAGATATCAATAGACATGCGAATATTGGGCGGGCCAAATTCCTCCTGTTGCTTCCACTTTTCCACTGCGCGGCAGCACGGACGTGCGCTTGGCTTCGATCAGTCTGAATCGGAGCGCAGGCGCTTCATCAGGGTTCAATGAGGAAATGGCCATGGCAAGAATAGGAGTCGACGTCGGCGGCACGTTCACCGATCTGGTCCTCGAGAAAGCGGACAAGAACGATCGCACGAGCGTGTTCGTCCACAAGGTACCGAGCACGCCGCACGACCAGTCGGTGGGCGTGCTGCGCGGCGTGCTCGAGATCTGCGAGCTCGCCGGCGTGAAGCCCGCTGATGTCGCGATGATCGTGCACGGCACGACCGTCGCCACCAACATCACGATCGAGCACAACGGCGCCGAAGTCGGCATGCTGACGACGCGCGGTTTTCGCGACATTCTGCACATCGGTCGGCACAAGCGGCCGCACAACTTCTCGTTGCAGTTCGACGTGCCGTGGCAGTCGCATCCGCTCGTGAAGCGCCGCAATCGCATTGCGATTACCGAGCGCGTCATGCCGCCGACCGGCGAGATCGCCGTGGAGCTGAGCGAGGAAGAAGTGCTCGAAGCGGCGCGCGTGTTCAAGGCGCGTGGCATCGACTCGGTGATCGTGTGCTTCCTGTACTCCTTTCTCAACGATACGCACGAGCGCCGCGCCAAGGCGCTGATCCAGTCGGTGCTGCCGGACGCCTACGTGTCGTGTTCGTCGGAAGTGGTGAATGTGATCCGCGAGTACGAGCGCTTTTCGACGACCGCGATGAACGCCTTCGTTGGTCCGAAGACCGCGCTCTATCTGAACAACCTCGAAGGCAAGCTGCGCGACGCGGGCATCCACGCGCATCTGCGCATCATGCAGTCGAACGGCGGCGTGTCGACGGTCGAGATGTGCGCGCAGCGGCCCGTGTCGATCCTCATGTCGGGACTCGCGGGCGGCGTGATGGGCGGACGATGGGCAGGCGCGATGTCCGATGCGCGCGACGTGATCACGGTCGATATCGGCGGCACGTCGGCGGATTTCAGCACGATTCCCGATGGTCAGGTCAAGATCATGAATCCGCGCGATACCTATGTGGGCGCGTATCCGGTGCTCGCGCCGATGATCGACATGGCGACGATGGGCGCGGGCGGCGGCTCGATCGCGTATATCGACGAGGGTGGCGCGTTTCGCGTGGGACCGCGCTCGGCGGGCGCCGATCCGGGCCCGGCCTGCTACGGGCGCGGCGGCACGGAGCCCACGGTCACCGATGCGCAAGTCGTGCTCGGCCGACTCGACGCCGACCAGTTCCTCGGCGGTGGCGTAAAGATCGATCCGGAGCTCGCGCATCGCGCGATCGAGGAGAAGATCGCGCGGCCGCTCGGCATGAGCGTCAAGGAAGCGGCGCTCGGCATCATCCGCATTCTCAACTCCAACATGTCGCTCGCGATACGCGCGAATTCCGTAGCGAAGGGATTCGATCCGCGCCGTTTCGCGCTGCTGCCGTTCGGCGGCGCGGGTCCGCTCAACGGCGTCGCGCTCGCCGAAGCAGTCAGCGCGCGCGAGGTGATCGTGCCACCCGCGCCGGGCATCACGGCCGCCATCGGCCTGCTCGTCACCGACATGCAATACGAATTCACGCGTTCGGTGATGACGGTGCTCGATAACGTCACCGAGCAGGACATCGACAAGATCAACGGCGTCATTGAAGAACTGACCGCGCAATGCCGTGCCCGCCTCGAAGCGGACGGCGTTCCGGCGCACCGCCAGCACTACGTGCGCGTGGCGGAATGCCGCTATCACGGCCAGGGCTTCGAGTTGCGTGCCGACATTCCCGACGGTGCGATCGGCCTCGCGAACGTGAAGCGTATCGAAGCGAACTTTCACGCGCAGCACAAGCGCGACTACGGCTGGGCCTTCGACGACGTCGAAGTGGAGATCGTCACGCTGCGCGTCATCGGCGTGGCGAAGACGCCGGCCTTGCAGTGGCCGCCCTTGTCGACGGGTTCGGTGCGGCCCGACGATCGCGCGCTCATGTTCGTGCGCCGCACGACCTTCGACGACGGCGCGACCTACGACACACCGCGTTACGACCGCAGCCGCCTGCTCGCCGGCAATACGCTCGACGGACCCGCAATCGTCGTGCAGCGCGATTCGACGACGCTCGTGCCGCCGGGTTATCGCGCGCGCGTCGTCTCGAACGGCAATATCCATATCAACCGTCTTGCGGCGTAAGAGGAGAGCAACCATGGACAACGGACGCGTCGACCCCATCACCTTGCAGGTGATCAGCGGGGCGCTGCATACGATCGCGGAAGAGATGGGACACGTGCTGTATCGCATGTCGTTTTCGTCGATCATTCGCGAATCGCAGGACATCGGAGCAGGACTCTTCGATCTGGACTTCAACACGCTGACCGAATCGGAAGGCTCGCCGCTGCATATCGGCTCGATTCCCGCGTATCTGCGAGGCATTTCGCGCTGCCTGCAGGGCGGCACGTGGGAAGAAGGCGATGTCGTCATCCACAATCACCCGTACTATGGATCGAGCCATAGCCCGGATCTCTGCATCGTCGTGCCGATATTCTGGCGCGGCGAACTGGTGGCGTTCGCGGCCAACACGGCGCATCACGTCGATATCGGCGCGGCGACGCCCGGGCTCATCATCGATATCCCCGATGTCTTCGCGGAAGGCATGCTGTTCGCAGGCGTGAAGCTCTACGAGCGCGGCAGGCGCAACGAGGGGCTCTGGCAATTCATCGGCTACAACAGCCGCACCGCGCGTCAGACGAAGGACGACATCGACGCACAGATCGCCTCGGCCCAGCTCGGCGCGCGGCGCATGCAGGAGCTGCTCGACGAATACGGCCGCGACACGGTGTTCGGCGCCGCCGATCAGTTGATGGACTACACCGAAACGATGATGCGCAACCGTATCGCGGAGATTCCCGACGGCGATTACACCGCCGAAGGCTTCCTCGATGACGACGGGCTCAATCGCGACAAGCGTCTGCCGATCAAGGTGTGCGTGAAGGTGCGTGGCGACGGCGTCGAAGTCGATCTGACCGGCTCCGCCGATCAGGTGCCGACGGGCTTCAACGTGCCGTTCGAGGGATCGACGAAGCCGGCCTGCTATTGCGCTTTCCGCGCGCTCCTGACCGACACGGCGCTGATGGACGTGAAACTGCCGCCGAACGAAGGCTCGTTCCGGCCGATCAGCGTGACCGCGCCCGAGGGCTCCATCTTCAATCCGATTTTCCCGGCTGCGGCGGAAGCGCGCTTCACGCAGTGCAACCGCATGATCGACCTGATCATCAAGGCGCTGTCGCCCGTGCTGCCCGAGCGCACGACGGCGGGCAATTCGGCGACGCTGTCCTTCGCAGCCTACTCGGGCATTCGTCCGACGGGCGATTACTGGGTGTTTCTCGAAGTGAACGAGGGCGCGTACGGCGGGCGCCCCAGGTCGGATGGCCCCGACTGCATCGACAACCTGATGGCCAACACGCGCAACAATCCCATCGAAGATCTCGGCATGCATCTGCCGATGGTATGCGACCGCTACGAGTTGCGCGACGATGTGCTGCCGGGCGCGGGGAAGTATCGTGGTGGCATCGGTGTCGTGAAGACGCAGCGCCTGCTCGAGGGCGGCACGCTCACGCACGAATCGGAGCGTCATGAGGACGTGCCCTGGGGCGCGTTCGGCGGAGGCGAGGGTCAGGTGGGCAAGGTCGAGATTGTGGCGCGCGAAGGCAGCGTGAAACCGATGCCCGCGAAGTTCTCCAACGTCGCGCTCGAAGCAGGCGAAGCGATGGCGTATTACGCGCCGTGCGGTGGCGGGTATGGCGATCCACTGGACAGACCCGCGCAGCAGGTCCTCGACGACGTGCTCGACGACTTCTGCACGATCGACCATGCACGCGATGCCTATGGCGTCGTGATTACCGCCGGACTCACCCTCGATTTCGCGGCGACCGAGGCGCTGCGCGGAAAGATTCGTAGCTAACGCATCAGATCGCGAGCCGGATTCTCCGGCTCGCCGCTGCCTTCCTGGTTTCGATTTCCGAAATTAACACTTAGTTATGCGTATCAACGTGTATTCGTTGATACGATCAATCGCGCGTGCGCAAAGAGAGACATGATGAAACGAGAAGACGCCGTATCGCAGAGATTCTGGGCCCCGCCGCCCGTCGACGTCCGCGACGTGAGCCGCGCAAGCTGGACGGCCTTTTTTGCGTGGATTTTCGCAGTGTATGACTTCATCCTGTTCGGCACATTGTTGCCCGAGATTGGCCTGCATTATCAATGGAGCGAGGCGCAGCAGGCGGAGATCGCAACGCTGGTGGCGATCGGCTCGGCGGTCGTAGCGTTTCTCGTCGGCCCGATCGTCGATCGCTTCGGGCGGCGCACCGGCATGATCACGACGGTCGCGGGCGCCGCGCTCTGCTCCGGACTCACCGCGGCGGCCGGCAACGCGGGGCAGGCCGTACTCGTGCTCGTGCGTTCGCTGGCGGGACTCGGCTACGCCGAGCAGACGGTCAATGCGACCTACCTGAACGAGATGTACGCGGCCCTCGACGATCCGCGCATGGACCGCCGCAAAGGCTTCTTCTTCAGCCTCGTACAGGGCGGCTGGCCGATCGGTGCGCTGGTCGCGGCCGGGCTCACCGCTGTGTTGCTGCCTCTCGTCGGCTGGCAGGGCTGCTTCGTTTTCGCGGCGTTCCCGGCTGTCGCGATTCTGTTCATGACGCGGCGGCTCAAGGAGAGCCCGCAGTTTCTGCTGCACCGGCGCATCGTCGATGCGGCGCGCGCCGGAGATACGGCGCAAGCGCGAGAACTCGCGCGGGCGCATGGCCTCGACTATGAGAAACACGGTGGAGGAATCGGCGCGGCGTTTCGCGGACGGGCGCTGCGCTCGACGCTGGTTCTGGGGCTGAGCTTCATGCTCAACTGGTCGACGATTCAGGTCTTCAGCGTTCTCGGCACGACCGTCATCACCAAGGTTCACGCGTTATCGTTTCAGAGTTCGCTGGTCGTGCTCGTGCTGTCGAACGTGGTCGGCTATCTGGGCTATGTCGCGCACGGTTACATCGGCGACCGGCTGGGGCGGCGCAATACCATCGTCGCCGGATGGATGCTCGGTGCTCTTTCGTTTCTCGCGATGCTCTGCGCGCCGAGCGATTTCGCCGTGGTCGTCGCACTTTACAGCCTGGGGCTCTTCTTCCTGATCGGGCCGTATGCCGCGGCGCTGTTCTTCATCGGCGAAAGCTATCCGACGTCCATTCGCGCGACGGGTGGCGCAATCGTCACCGCGATGGGACCCGTCGGCGCGGTCATCGCGAGCGCGGGCGTCACCGCGCTGCTCGCGCACGGTGGCTCGTGGAAGGAGGGCGCGCTGTATTTCGGGGCGCTGCCGTGCTTCGCATCCGCGCTGCTGATGATGTTCGCGCGCAAGGGCGGCGAGGTGGCGGACAAATGAGGCGCGTGAGGACCATGACAAGAATCGCCGCCGCGCTCGTCGTGGCGTGGCAGGCACAGGCGGCACACGCGCAGTCGTCGGTCCAGTTGTACGGACTGGTCGATGCGTGGATGGGCTCATCGAAACCGCTGGGCAGCGCGCAGGCATGGACGGTCGGCGGTGGCGGCATGTCGACGTCGTACTGGGGGATGCGCGGCGCGGACGATCTGGGCGGCGGATGGCACGCGAGCTTCACGCTGGAAGACTTTTTCCGGCCACAGAACGGGCGCGCGGGCAGCTTCGACGGCGAACCGTTCTTCGGACGCAGCGCGGAGGTTTCGATCGGCGGCCCTTACGGATCGATCCACCTCGGGCGCGTCGTCTCGCCCTATTTCGTGACGGCGGTGCTGTTCAATCCGTTCATCGACTCTTACACGTTCTCGCCGACTGTACTGCACACGTATCTCGGCGTGAACGGGCAGGGACTCATCGGCGGATATGCCTGGAACAACGCGGCGCTGTATCGCACGCCGGTCCTGTCGGGCTTCAGCGCAGATGCGATCTACGCGCTCGGCAATCAACCGGGCAACGCGCACAAATGGGGCGGATCGGCCGGGTATGCAGGCGGCATCTTCTCCGTGAATGTTGCGTTCCAGAGCCAGCCCTTCGACACGACACCCGGCGATCTCAATGCGATCGCGCCAGGCTATTCGCGACAGACTGCCGTGATGGTCGCCGCGTTGTGCGATCTGAACGTGGTGCGCTTCTACGGCCAGTATCAGCGCTTATCCAACGACATAAGCGGCGCGGACACGACGGTCAATGGCGTACAGATCGGCCTTGCCGTGCCGATCGGTGACGGCAAGGCGCTCGCATCGTATATGCATTCGAAGTCCTCGGGCGCGTCACAGGCGAGCCGCAGCACGCTCGCAGTCGGCTTCGACTACAACGTGTCGAGACGAACGGACCTCTACGCCGCTGTGCTCGCGGATCGCGCGAGCGCGCTGTCCTCGGGCATGACTTACGGCGTGGGAATTCGCAGCCGATTCTGATTCGCGATGGTTGATGCCATCCTGGCCCGGGCCTGTCCCGGGCTTTTTTGTGCGTGCATGGAGGGCTGGTTATTAGTACCACAATCGCTATTAAACACGGCTAAAACGGAATTGGACGAGCATTAATGACGATCCTATAGTTTTCTTGCCGACACACAAGGCACAAGCGTCCCAGAGTAACTATCGGAGAGTGAAGAGATGAATGCAGGACTGAACGAAATGTTGGCGCAAGCCTTCGCGGAATCAACGAAGCTCTATCAGGAGCGCGGTTTTCAGCGGCGCGTGGGCTTCGGTAAGAAGCCCGCGCTGATCAACGTCGATCTCGCGAACGCCTGGACGCGACCGGGCAATCCGTTCACGTGCGAGCACATCGACGACCAGATCATTCCCGGCGTGCAGCGTCTGCTTGCCGCATGCCGCGCGAACGGTCATCCGGTCGTTCACGTGACGACGTGCTATCAGGTCACCGACCGCAAGAATCCGCATACCGACATGGGCCTCTGGCACAACAAGATTCCCGTCGATGTGGTCGCTCAATCGGACGAGAACCTCTGGGCCATCGATTCGCGTATCGCGCCGATCGAAGGCGAGCAGGTGCTGATCAAGAAGCGCGCGAGCTCGTTTCACGGGACGTACCTCGCGGGCTTTCTGCGCGCAGCGGGCGTCGACACGATTCTCGTGACCGGCGTGACGGCCTCGGCCTGCGTACGCACGACACTGTGCGATGGACTGGCCGAAGGCTTCCGCACGATCGCGGTGCGTGAATGCATCGGCGACCGGGTGCCGGGTGCGGTCGAATGGAACCTGTTCGACATCGATGCGAAGTTCGCGGATGTCGAATCGGTCGATCGCTGCGTGGACTATCTGCAATCGGTGAAGGGCTGAGTGTTGCGCGGGCCGCTGGCGGCCCGCGTTGCTCCACATGCGGTTTCGAACGGGAACGAGATGACCGACGACTCCCGAGGGGTCGTCGCTTCGCCATTTATTGCTCATCTTTGGAGAGCGCAATGAACGAAGGTGCATTACAAGCCGCAGTTTTGACGGAGGATGCCGTGCCGCATTCGTCCGCGATGGCGAACGCCACGTATCGCCGCATTACGTGGCGGCTGATTCCGTTTCTCTTCGTTTGCTACGTGGCGGCGTATCTGGACCGCATCAATATCGGTTTCGCGCAGATCCAGATGCGCAGCGACCTCGGCTTCAGCGACGCGGTGTACGGACTCGGAGCCGGCATCTTCTTCGCCGGATATTTTCTTTTCGAGGTGCCGAGCAATCTCATCCTCGAACGCATCGGCGCGCGCAAGACGCTGATCCGGATCATGCTGCTCTGGGGGCTCACTTCAGCGGGCATGATGTTCGTGAAATCGCCCACGGCGTTCTATGTGATGCGCTTCATGCTCGGCGTCTTCGAGGCGGGCTTCTTTCCGGGCATGATTTTCTATCTCACGTGCTGGTATCCGGCCGCGCGACGCGGCCGCGTGATGGCGCTCTTTCTCACCGCGGTGGCGATGGCAGGCGTGCTGGGCGGGCCGGTGTCAGGATGGGCACTGAACCGGCTCGACGGTGTGCATGGGCTGCAAGGCTGGCAATGGCTCTTTCTGGTGGAGGGATTGCCCTCGTGCCTGCTTGGCATCGCCGCGTTCTTCTATCTCGACGACAATCCGCGCGAGGCACGCTGGCTGTCCGATGCCGAGAAGGCGGTCGTGCTGCACGAGCTCGACCAGGAGCGTGACGCGTCGTCTCTCTTCGAGCGACACGGCTTTGGCGGCGCGCTGAGAAGCGGCCGGATCTATGCGCTCGCGCTCGTCTGGTTCACGTTCATCTGCGGCGTGTATGCGATCAGCTTCTGGCTGCCGGCCCTGATCAGGGGTGCGGGCGTCAACGATGCGTACTCGATCGGTATGCTCTCCGCGATTCCCTACGGCGTCGCCGCGCTCACGATGGTGCTTGTCAGTCGCCATTCCGATCGGACGCGCGAACGGCGCTGGCATACGGCAGGTTGTGCCCTGATCGGCGCAGCCGCGCTGTCGGCCATTGCGGGCACGGGTTCCGATCTGTGGCTCGCGCTCGCGTGCATCAGCGTGGCGACGGCCTGCATCTTCACTTTGCAGCCGCTGTTCTGGGCGATCGTCACCGACTTCCTCGCAGGCACGCGCGCGGCAGCGGGCACGATCGCGTTCGTCAACAGCCTGGGTCTGCTTGGCGGCTTTGCGAGCCCGAGTATGCTCGGCTTTGTGAAGACGGTCACGGGAAGCCTGAACAACGGCCTGTTCGTCGTATCGGCATTGGTCGTCGTTGGCGCGCTGATCACGCTGGGCTCGGCCGGACGACCGGTAAGATAGGGCACTTGTCCGGACCGCGAGGACCTCGCGTCCGGCCCGACAGACGCTGAAGGGTCCACGACGCGACATGCGAATCGACGTTCATCATATCCGAGCCTTCCTGGCGGTCGCCGACGCGCTGCAGTTCAATGTCGCGGCGGAGCGGCTCCACATGACGCAGCCGGCGTTGAGCCGCATCATCAAGGCGCTGGAGGAATCGGTGGGCGCGGCGTTGCTCACGCGCACGACGCGGCGCGTCGAGTTGACGGATGCGGGCCGCGTGTTCGCGGAGCACTGTCAGCTCGCACTCACGCATATCGATCAGGCGATCACGCTCGCGCGACGCGCGGAGGCGGGCAACATCGGGCATTTGCGCATCGCCTACATGGACTTCGCGATCAACGGCACGTTGCCCGCCATCATCGAGGCGTTCGGCAAGAAGTTTCCGTCGATCAACATCGATCTCGTGCATATGCCAAGCACGGTGCAGAAAGAAGCGATGCTCGATTCGACCATCGACGTCGGCTTCATGATCGGGCCATTCGCGGCGCCCGGCGTCGAAACGCGGGTGTTCGGCCGGGAACCGATGGTCGCGCTCCTGCCGAGCGCGCATCCGCTGGCGCAGAAGAAAGCGCTGAAACTCACCGACCTCGCGAACGAGCGCTTCGTGCTCGGCACGCCGCATTCGTGGGAAGCGTTTCGCCATCACTTCTTCTCAATCTGCCATCGGGCGGGCTTTGCTCCTGCGATCGCTCAGGAGGCATCGACAAGCGACGGCATCATCGGCCTTGTCGCCGCGAATACGGGCGTGAGCATTTATCCCGAGTGCATTCGCAACATTCAGCGCAGCGGATTGTGCATCCGGCCGCTCTCGGACAAGGACACGGCGATCGATATGGTCGTCTGCTGGCGCGGCGACACGCGCAACCCGTCCGTCGACACTTTCATTGGTGAGTTGAAGGCTGCTCGCTTTGGCCTCAGATGAAAAACGCACCCAGCGGCACAAAAAGCGTCAACGCCGCCGTCCACTTCAAGAGATCCTTGAACGTTCTCTCATCTCCATGCAACTCCGCCAGAACAAGTCCGCCGCCCAGATGAAACGGACTCGCTGTAATCACGACGATGCTCGTCGCCGAGAGCGCTAACTGGATCGACGCAAGCAACGCGGACGGTTCGTTCGCCAGCGAGTGCGTCACCACCGGAATGACCAACCCGAGCACGACCACCGACGAAGCCTCGAAATTCGCCATCAACGTGCCGAGGTACGTCATGCCTACGCGGACCAGCGATTGCTGTTCCAGATTTTGCAGCAGCTCGCCGGTCGCCTTCAATACGCCGACGTGTTCGAGCATGCCGATATAAATCAGAATGCCCGAGATCATCACGACCATGCTCCACGGCAGATCGGCGATGACCTTGCGCGGGTCCGCCCGAACCGCCATGTTGAGCAGAACGCCCATGGAAAACGCGCTAAGGCCGACATCGTGGTGTGTCAGCACCAGCGCGACAAAACCGAGCAACGCGGCGAGCGCGGCCCATTGCTGCCAGGTCAGCGCGAGTCGCGAGGAGTCCGCTCCCGAAGCGCTTTCCGACGCGGTGTAGCCTCTCCTGCCGCGCGCGATCAGTTCGGCTCCGCCAAACGCGAAGAACGCCATGAGCGCGAAGGTGAAATTGATCGCGAGCTGACAGAAGAAAAAGTGCATGGGAAGCAGCGTCACGCCGCCCTTGGCCGCTTGCGCGGCGACCACCTTGGCCCACGGATTCAACGGCGACAATCCGCCGATACACCCGCCCTGAATGGTCACAATGCCCATCAACGACGGGCGGATTTTCTCGCGCCGCGCAATCTCCAGCGCAACCGGTAACGTGATGACGAGCGCGGCGATCGGCAACGCGCCCAGTGCGCAGATACAGGCGGTAAGGGCACACGTCGTCCACGGCAGCAGCCATGGCCGCCCGCGAGACATCGCGGCAGCCTGATGCACGATCAGTTCCGCAAGTCCGCTATCGCGCACGAGATTCCACAGATACATCACGCCGAGAATCAGCATGACGAGATCGGTCGGGAAGGATGCGAATATCCGCTTTTGCGGAACGCTCGCGAGCACCGCCAGCAAGAAGCTCGCGGGAATCGCAACCAGCCCTAGATTGATGCCGCGCCACAGGCTGATCGCAAATACGACCACCAGCAGGACAAGCGCAACGATATGGATGTTGGTCATACCGGTGTCTCCCCTCGATTTGTTTTTCGACGCGGGAACGTTCGGCGCATTGATGCGCACGCGGACTCACGCCGGCGGGAACGAAAATGCTGCGATGTTCTGGGTCAGACATGTGGCTCAGTTGTTGTATTAGCTTGTATCAATACATTGTGATGCATGCTATCGCCGTGCTTTCGCACCTGTCAAGTGGTGGAATCGCCGACGCCTTGCGAGCCGCCGCCCGGTGCCAATCACGGATCGACGCGGGTTGACATCGGTAAAGCACGTCGTTACTATCCGCCTATCTTGTCTTAATACAAGATAAGACAATCAAGGTGTAGTTTTCAGCGACGATATCCGTAGGGAGATTGCGAATGCTGCTCGACGATGAAGAGACCGCCATGCTCAATGGAGAGCAAGGCAAGGTCCTGCAAATGGCCATGCGCCATCAGATACAGGTCGGCGAATTCTTCGGTGCGCGTGATTTCGTGCCGGTCACTCAGGCGCACATCATGGCCGATACCGAGAGTCTCGGACAGGCGGGCGTCATGTGGCTGGAGCGGCTTTCCGAATTCGGCGATGGCCGTCACACCGTGCGTATTCCGACCATCACCGATCCGCGTGGCACCGATTTTTCGAAGGCCAGCGATCTCGGTCAGCGCGACTGGATGGTCGAGCTCGAACGCCGCACGATTCACGCGTTCGAGCGCCTGGGCGTCAGCATGACCGACACCTGCATCAACTATCAGACCGTGCTTGCGGCCACGCGCGGCGAACACGTCGCGTTCGGCGATACCGGCGTCGTGATCTATTCGAACTCGGTGAGCGGCGCGCGCACGAATTTCGAAGGCGGCCCGTCTGCGTTGTCCGCTGGCCTCACGGGACGCACGCCGCGTTATGGCTTTCATCTCGATGAGAAACGTCGCGCGACAAAGCGTTTTCGCGTCGATTTCACGCCGCGCACGCTCAACGAATGGGGCGCCCTCGGCGGCGTGATCGGCCGTCTCGCGGGCAATTACTGGGAAGTGCCGGTGATCGAAGGCATCGAGGCCGCGCCGACTTCCGACGACCTCAAGCACTTCGGCGCGGCGATGGCGAGTTACGGATCGATCGCGCTGTTTCATATCATCGGCATTACGCCGGAAGCATCGCGGCTCGAAGATGTCGGCGGCGATGCGTTGCCGGTGCATCATCGTATCGGACGCGCGGAAATCGAAGCGCTGACCGCGAGTTATGCAGTCGCGAAGCAAGTGGACGTCGTGGTTTTTTCCGCGCCGCAACTGAGTCTTTACGAACTGCGCGCGCTCGCTGATCTCTGCGATGGCCGCACCTTCAAGGTGCCGATGCTCGCGATCACGAGCCCGCAAGTCGCGCCCGATGCCGAGCGGTTCGGTTATACGCGCCGCATCGAAAATGCGGGCGGCACGGTGCTCGCGGGCATGTGCTTTTATCAGTCGTATGCGCGCGAGATGTCCGAGGCGAAGGGCTGGAAAACGCTCGCCACCAACAGCGCGAAGCTGGTGAATATTCTCGGCGGATACGGCTATACACCGATGCTGGCATCGATGCAGGCATGCATCGACGCAGCCGTGACAGGAGAACTCGCATGAACGAAATCGTGCTTGTCGCGCGTCACGCGCTCGGCAATAAAGTGTCGGCGGAAGCGCTGGTTGCAAGCGACGGCTTCTCCGCCCGCTACGATCTGAACCGTCTGGAAGGCGTCTTTTCGCGGCCGTCGCACAAGCTCGTGGGGCAATCGTATATCGGCCGGGTACTCGTGCTCGATACGGCGAAAGGGGGCGTAGCCAGCGCGTGGATGTTGCACGAGATGCAGTCGCGCAACATGGCGCCGGCGGCAATCGTGTTCAACACGGTGAACCCGATTCTCGCGCAAGGCGCGGCCCTCGGCGATATCTCGATGATCGCAGGTTTCGATTGCGACGTGACGGCCGTCGTGCCGCATGGCGCGTTCGTCGAGATCGATCCTGCAACGAAAACGCTGCGCGTGTTGCGCGCGGCAGCGGGCGAACCTGCTTCGGCGACGTTCGCGCAAGGGCAGCAGGGCACGTCGACGGTGCATGTAAAACCTGCGCATCGTTAAACGAGCCAGCGTCGCACGGTCACGCCGCGTGATCGTGCGATGCCGCGCCGTTCACGTTCTTGATCGACGAGCCGACCGGCAACGGTCCTTGCACGCTCAGCGTGAATTCGTAGTTCTCCGGACGAATATGAAACGACGTGCGTTCCAGCAGCATGCCGTTTCCATCGAACGATTCGCGGTCCATCACGAGCAGTGCGGCACGCGGCGATAGCCCGAGCGCGCGCCCGACCGACGTACCCGCCGAACACGCGCGAATGCGAATCTGCGCCTGAGCTACGGGCATCGCGAGCAGATTTTCGAGCAGCACGTAGATAGGGTTGCGGTTCGCCTGCTCCCAGGTGAGCCCGCTTGCCTGCGGCGGCAGATACGACACGACGAGCGCGATCGGCTCGCCGTCGACGAGATAGAGCCGCTTGAGGCGAAAACAATCACTTTCGCCATCGTCTTTCCCGAATGCCTGCCGCAACGGTTCCGGCGTGCTCACGGGTCCGAACTCCAGCAGCTTCGTCTTCGGCTCCACGCCTTGTGCAACCAGGGCATCGTAGAAGCCGCGCATCGGCTTCAGATCATGGACGAACTTGTTGCGCGAGACGAAGGTGCCTTTGCCTTGCTTGCTGACGACATACCCGTCCGCAAGCAACTGCGCGATGGCCTGCCGCACGGTCACGCGACTTACGTCGAAACGTTGCGTCAGCTCGCTTTCGGCGGGAAGTTTGCTATCGGTCGCGAAGGTGCCTGCGTCGATCTCCGCGCGGAGACGATCCGCAATCTGGATATAAAGCGCGGTGGCGCTGTCGCGATTGAGCAGCGGTTCATTCGTCGTTTTGCCGCGTTTCGGAGCGGCGGCGCGTTTGCTGGAATTGCCTTGCATGGATTGCCTTTGAGCTAGCGTCGTGTGTCCGCGACAAGACACGTGACACACATGTATTCGGATAATAAGACATGCTCATACAAGTTGCAATCGCTAGGGCTTTCCACGGCTGACGCATGACGATGAAATCCGTAAACTCGCGCTACGCCCAGACCGGCCATTAGTCATAAGGCAGCGCGATCATGACTTTGCAACAGTTGGAGACTTTCTTCTGGACCGTGAAGCTCGGCAGCTTTGCTGCCGCCGCCGAGCGCCTGTATGCGACGCAATCCGCTGTGTCCATGCGCGTGCGCGAACTCGAACGCACGCTGGGCGTCGAGTTGTTCGACCGCACGCATCGCACGGCGCGGCTCACGCCGAAGGGCCGCGAACTGATGGATTATGCGAGCCGCATTCTCGATCTCTCGACCGAACTGGAGCATCGGATCGGCGCGCCCGAAGCGGTGTCGGGCACGGTGCGCTTCGGCGTGGCGGAAGTCGTCACCACGACATGGCTGCCACGTCTCATCACCACGATTGCGGAACGCTATCCGAATGTGCGTCTGGAAATCGAAGAAGCGCTGACTGCGGAATTGATGGCGAGTCTGCATCAGGCCGAACTGGAGCTCGTGCTCGCGCCGGGGCATACGCGCACACCGGAGCTATCGACACTCTCGCTCGGCACCGTTGATTTTCAGTGGATGGCAAGTCCCGCGCTGGGCCTCGACGCGCGCACGTACAAGCCTCACGAACTGGCCGAGTATCCGATCATCGGCATGAAGCAATCGTCGTTTCATTACGCCGCGCTTGAGGACTGGTTCCTCACGGAACATGTGCGATGCCGCTATCTCGCGCGCTGCAAAAGCGTGGCCGTTGCGGCGTCGATGACGATTGCGGGCATGGGCGTTTCGTATCTGCCGGTGCGCTCGTACAGGCAGGAGATCGATCAGAACAAGCTCGCTATCGTGCACGTGGAAAATCCGTTGGAGCCGGTCGAATTCATCGCGGCATGTCCCGCCGGGCATTCTTATTCGCTCGCTCGCGCGATTGCGGAACTGGCTCGCGAAGTCAGCGATTTCGAGTGCATCAGGACCACGGCTTCGTCGCGATGAATGGTGCGGCGCGCCATGACACATCAAGTTTCCTGATGTTTTTTCGCGCAAATTACTCGTTTGAGTTCATGTGCCGTCACGCCTAACCTTTTCTTCAAGCACAGCGCGCGTTCCCACACGACCCGCACCGACTGTTGCTGCGAGATAAGGAGAGAGACACATGGAAACGGTCCTCATGCGAGAGGAGGCGGTTGCTCGTCCGGACGACGAACGGCAGAAGAAACTGTGCGTCACGCTGAAGTCCATTACCTCGCTGGCCGACGACATCAACGCATTCGAATTCGTGAGCGCCGATGACGAGCCCTTGCCCGCGTTCACGGCGGGTTCGCATATCGACGTACACCTTCCCGACGCAACCATTCGACAATATTCGCTCTGCAATTCGCCTGACGAACGACATCGCTATGTGGTCGCCGTGCTGCGCGATCCGACGGGGCGCGGCGGGTCGGTCGCGATGCACGACACCTTGCGAGCGGGCCATAAGCTCTTTATTTCAGCGCCACGCAATCACTTCGCGCTATCGAAGTCGGCGCGCAGGCATGTGTTTATCGCGGGCGGAATCGGCATCACGCCGGTCATGGCGATGATCGCGGAAGTGCGAAAGCGCGACGAACCGTTCCATCTCTTCTATTGCGCGCGCACCTCGCAACGTGCCGCGTTTCTCGATCGCCTGAAGACGCTCATCGAGCGCGGCGATGTCTCGCTGCACTTCGATCACGGCGATCCGCGCAATGGACTCGATCTCGTATCGACGCTCGAACGACGGGCTGCCGATACGCATCTCTACTACTGCGGCCCCGGCCGTTTCATGGACGCGATCGAAGCCGCCAGTGCGCATTGGCCCGCGGGCACGCGTCATTGCGAACGCTTTTCCGCAAGCGGCGCGATCAAGGAAAGCGAGGCAGCGACCGAAACCGAGACACCCTTCGATATCGAACTGCGGCGCTCGCAAAAAATCCTCACGGTGCCACCGGGCGAATCCATCGTCGATGTCATGCGCGCAAACGGCGTGGAAGTCGATACGTCGTGTTGCGAAGGTTATTGCGGCACGTGCATGACGCGCTATCTCGCGGGCGAACCGCTGCATCGCGACACCGTGCTCGACGACGAGGACCGCGAGGAATTCGTCATGATCTGCTGCTCGCGTTCGAAGTCGCCGAAGCTGGTGCTCGATCTTTGAAGCGCCTTTTCAAGCGGTTTCAGTAAGTACACGCGGAGCGACTGGTTCCGCTCGACTCAACGTTCCACACTCATCGAGAAAGAGGATGCACGTCATGAGCACATTCGAATATGTGAAGGATTGCTGGTATCCGATCGGCTTTTCGTCGGAGTTTGCTATCGGCCAGTTGCAGGGGCATAAGATCGTCAATCGTCCCATTGTGATGTGGCGAGCCGAGAGCGGCGATGTCGTCGCGTTCGACGATCGCTGCTGCCACAAGCGCTTTCCGCTTTCACAAAGCCGGCTGCTCGATAACGGTCAGCTCGAATGCGCATATCACGGCTTGTGCTACGACGCGGCGGGCCAATGCGTGGCGATTCCGTCCGCACCTGACAAGCCGATTCCACCGCAAGCGCGCCTGAGCGTCGTGCCCGTGCGCGAACAGGACGGCGTGGTCTGGATCTGGCCGGGCAACATCGCGGCTTCGCAGCGCTGTGAGCCGCCGCGCACGCCCGAGGTCACCGATGCGGAGAACCTGTCGATCGGCTCGCCCGAACCGCTTTACGTGCCCGCGAATTACTTGTTGCTGATCGAAAATCTGCTGGACATCACGCACTTTTATCCGCTGCACGACGGCAATATCGGCGATAAGGAAAACAGCAAGATTCCGGTGGACCTCGAAGAAGGCGACAACGAAGGCTATACATTCGTGCGTACGACGCGCCACGTGCATGGCTATCGGCAGCCGCCGTATCTGAAGGAATGGTTTCTGTATGACGAAGTAGAGCGCGTTCACACACATTGCATGGTCACGCCCGGACTCACGCGCGTGGTGATGCGCGTCGCGCCCGAGGGAGAACTCGGCACGGACAAGGAACGCGGGTATACGCTTCTGCATCTCCACTTGCCGGTCGATGAACGCAATCTCGTGTGGCGCTGGAACGTGTCATGCAAGAACTGGCACACCACGTTGAGCGATGCGAACATGCCCACCGCGAAGAAGGTCGCGGAGATGTTCCCTGAGGTCGTCGCGCAGGATCAATGGGCGCTGGAGCGGCAGCAACGGATGATGGAATACCCGGACGATGGCTATTCCGAACTCTTTCTCAAGACCGACAAGGCATTGCGCCGCGCCCGTCAGATTCTCGTCGGTCTGCAGCGCAAGGAGCGCGAGCTTCAGATCAGCTTGGCAGGACAGAATGCGCCGGCGAACGAATCTGCGATGGCGTAAATCCTTGAGGTCACTGCCGCCTTTACCCGCGATCCCGCGTGAAAGGCCTGCAAAAAAGGCCTGAAAACAAGGCGCCATACGAGAGAGCATCGACCCCGGTTCAGGAGACACACGATGGAAACCCATGATTCCCCGCCGCTGGCGGTGAGGCCTCAAGCCGTCCCCGATCATCCGGACGAAGGCAAGACCCTGTTGCAGCGAGCGGTGTCTTCCTGCGTGTATCTGTTCGAACGCGTGATGCCTGATCCGTTCGTCATCGTCATTCTGCTCACGGCGATGGTTGCGTGCCTCGCGCTCGTCTTCGCACCGAAGGGCACGCCCGAAGTGATCCTGACCGGCTGGTACAAAGGCATTTTCGGCATCTTCACCTTCGCGTTCCAGATGGTGCTCGTGCTCGTCACAGGCTATGCGCTCGCGAGCGCGCCGCTCATCAAATCGGGCTTGCGCAGCGTGAGCAAGCTCGCGGTGGGGCCGGTTTCCGCCGTGCTGCTCGTGTTCGGCGTCGGGGCTGTCGCGACCTTCCTGAACTGGGGCTTCGGCCTGGTCGTCGGCGCATTGTTGTCCAAACAGGTCGCGCGGCAAGTGCGCGTGGACTTCGCATGGCTCGTGGCCGCCGCGTATAGCTCATGGGTGCTGTGGGCGTTCACCGGCATGTCGAGTTCGATAGCGCTCTCTATCGCGTCGCCGGGCAATCCGCTCAATATCGTCGAGCAACATACGCACTCGGCGGTGCCGCTCGCGCATACGGTGTTCGCGGGATGGAACCTGCTCGCGGGCATCGCTGCAATGGTGCTGATTCCGGTCGTTTTCATCCTCATGCGTCCCGCCGATAAAGACGTGATCGCCGCCGACGCCGCATTGCTCGAAGCGGAAGACAAGAAGGTCGACGATACGGCCGATTCGCGCGCCGGGACTTTCGCGGGCCGGCTCGAACGCTCGCGCACCTGCGCCCTCCTTTTCGTGCTCGCGGGCGTGGGCTACCTGGCAATCCAGTAGACGCGTCACGGCGTGAGCCTGGACATCAACACGGTCATCTTTATCTTTCTGCTCGCAGGATTGTGTCTGCACGGCAGTCCGCGGCGGTATGTCGGCGCGGTGACGGAGGCCGCGAAGGTCACGGGGCCGATGTTGCTGCAGTATCCGTTCTATGGCGGAATCATGGGCATCATGAGCGCGACCGCACTCGATGAAACCGTCGCGCATGCCTACATTCACGTTGCTTCGAGCACGACCTTGCCGTTCCTGAGCTATCTCGCATCGGGCGTGATTACGTTGTTCATTCCGAGCGGCGGCGGTCACTGGGCGGTGCAGGGGCCGTTCACGATCCCCGCCGCCATGCAGCTCGGCGCGTCCTTGCCGGGCACGTCGATGGCGATTGCCGCGGGCGAAATGGCAGGCAGTCTGTTGCAGCCGTTCTGGGCGATTCCAGTCGTCGCCATTGCGGGCGTCGGCGTGCAGCGCGTGCTGGGCTTCACGCTGGTTATCTTCCTGACGGCGGGATCGCTGCTCGGCTTCGTGTATCTGTTCGTCGTGCCGGTGTGGGCGGGCACGTAGTCCGGCTATTTCACTGATCGTTCGACGATGCCCGCGCGCTTCACACCCGCGCGGGCATCGGCATTATTAGCATTCGATGGGATGCCTATCAACTTCGTCGAGATGGCGCGCTCGTATCGGACAGATGAGCCCGTGCGTCCTATAATATAGGACTCTACATTCAAAATGTGGTTTACACGATGCTCGGTCCGTCGCAGAATGTGGACGAACAAGAGGGCTGCGAGCAGAGAGCGCGAATCAAATGGAGACGCACGTCATGCAATCAGGCACATCGGGTAAAGCGCACGAGGCATCGGCACGAACGATCTTGCGCGTCACGAGCGGCAATTTCCTGGAGATGTACGACTTCTCCGTCTACGGTTTCTACGCGCTTTCGATCTCCCAGGCGCTCTTTCCGCGCGGCAACGAATTCGTCTCGCTGATGCTGTCGTTCGCTACATTCGGCGTCGGCTTTCTGATGCGGCCGATCGGTGCGCTCGTGCTCGGCTCCTACATCGACCGGCGCGGACGGCGTGCGGGCCTCCTGCTTACGCTCGCGCTGATGTCAGTCGGCATGTTGATGATCACCTTCGTGCCAGGCTACGACACAATCGGCATCGCCGCGCCGATCATTGTCGTGGTGGGGCGCTTGTTGCAGGGCTTTTCCGCGGGCGCGGAACTCGGCGGCGTGTCGGTGTATCTCGCGGAAATCGCGCCGCCGGGACGACGCGGCTTCTTCGTCAGCTGGCAATCGGCGAGCCAGCAGGCGGCGGTCGTATTCGCAGCGGTGCTCGGCGTGGGCCTGCGCTTCACGCTCACGGCCGAACAGATGAATAGCTGGGGCTGGCGCATTCCGTTCATGATCGGCTGTCTTATCATTCCCGTGCTTTTCCTGATTCGCCGCCGTCTGCGAGAAACGAAAGAGTTCGAATCGCGCGCGCGGCATCCGACGAGCAAGGAGATCTTTGCGTCGCTGCGAGACAACGCGCGTCTCATCGGCGGGGCGATCATGCTGGTGACGCTCACAGCCGTCATGTTCAATCTCATCACCGCATACACGCCGACATACGGCTCGCGCGTGCTTCACCTGCCCGCCATCGATTCCTTCCTCGTGACGATGGCTGTCGGCATCATCAACTTCACGATGCTGCCTATCGTCGGCGCGATTTCGGACAGGGTGGGGCGGCGGGCCGTGCTCACCGTATGCGCAGTGCTCGTGATTCTGACTGCCTATCCCGCGATGTTATGGCTCGTGCAGGCGCCCAGTTTCACGCGCTTGCTCGCCGTGGAGATGTGGTACGCGATGATCTACGGCTCGTATCAGGCAGGCATGGTGGTCGCGCTTACGGAGATCATGCCCGCGAGCATTCGCGGCACGGGCTTCTCGCTCGTATGGAGTCTCGCGCAGGCCATCTTCGGCGGCTTCACGCCGTTCATTTGTACCGCGTTGATTCAGGTCACGCAGAATCGGGCGGTGCCTGCGTTGTGGCTCTCGTTCGCCGCGCTGATCGCGTTGTTCGCGACCTTCCGCATGTTCGCGCGGCCTTCCGGTGAGCCCCGGACCGCGTTGCCTTGAGCCGACACAGCGCATTCACGCATTGCTTGGCCGTTCGAACTCACTCGTCTCCAGCGCGAGTTCGGCCACGGCCGCGACGATGGGATCCGTCGTCGTATGCCGATGCAGCGCGACGAACTGCACCGGACCGATCTGCGGTGCGGTATCGATGACGCGCAGCTTGCCCGCCGCGATTTCCGCGTGATACGACGCGCGCGGCAAGAGGCTCACGCCCAGACAAGATACGGTCAACTCCGCGAGCACGCGCACGTTATTGCACGAGATGACCGGACGATAATCGGCGTTCGCATCGCGGAACCATCGTTCGATGACCGGATAGTGATGCGATTGCGACGACAAGCCCAGCACAGGCCACGTCGCTAGCTCGGCGGGCGATAGCTTGCGCGCGGGCACGGCAAGCGCGGGCGAGCACATCCAGACGAATTCGTCGTAGCCGAGCGAAATGGCTCGAAGCCCGCTTTGCACGACTGGGCCCGTCACGAGCGCGAGATCGAGATCGCCGATGCGCAGCTTGTCGACGAGCGTCGCCGTCAGACCCATATCGAGCACGACCGCGAGATTCGGATAGCGCTCGCGCAATGCGCCCATCAACTTCGGCAGCCACGTAATCGCGACGAGCCCCACGACGCCGAGTCGCACCGTGCCCGTGAGCGCGTCCTTATCGCCGATACGATGCCTCACGCGCGATGCAAGCGCGACGATCTCGCGCGCCGATACAACGAGGTCTTGCCCCTTCGCCGTGAGCCGCGCGCGATGCTGGCTGCGATCGAACAGATCGACGCCGAGCGAGCGTTCAAGCTCGCGAATGCGCGCGGAAACGGTCGATTGCGTCGCGTTGAGCGTTTGCGCGGCGGCCGCGAAACTGCCCGTATCCACGATGCGCAGAAAGGTCTCCAGTTGTCGAATGTCCATTGCTCTTCATGGCGGTTGGGCGGCATCACTTCATCGCTTATTTCGATGATGCGCGATCGGAAAGTCTCGCTATCCGGCGCGGCGCGCACGCCCTAGACTGGCTTGCATCGCGGCATAAAACACACGACATTGCGCCGCAAAAAAAAGGAGCCTCGGAGATGACGGATCAAACGATGATACTGGAAGAAGACGCCGCGCACGATCTCGGCGAGCCGGTACGCATGACGCCTTTCACCGGCAAGATTGCGTGGACGCGTGACAGCCTCGCGCCCGGAGACGGCATCGTGAAGATCGACGATGCGTGCCGCCGCGAACTCGATGAAGTCGTGGCGACGCTGCGTGCGAATCCGCTGCCGACGCCGCTTCTGCGTCCGGACGACTTTTCGCTCGAAAGCTGCCGCGCGATGATGCGCGAGGCGGCGCAATTGCTGAGCGACGGGCCGGGCTTCGTGATCGTCGATCGCTTGCCGATGGAACTGTGGAGCAAGGAAGAAGCGACGGCGGTGTATTGGCTGCTCGCGCAGATGGTCTCGCGTCCCGTCGCGCAGAGCTGGGACGGCAAGATGATTTATGACGTGCGCGATCTCGGCAAGCCGCCCGGCAACGGCGTGCGGCCGGACATCACCAACGCGGAACAGAACTTTCATACGGACAATAGCTATAACGTCTGCCCGCCGGATTACGTCGCGCTGTTGTGCCTGCATCCCGCCAAGGAAGGCGGCGTGAGCAGTATCGTCAGTTTCTATACCGTCTACAACCAGATGATCGAGCGTTATCCGCATTTGCTTGAGCGCTTGCATCGGCCGTATCTGTTCGATCGGCAACGCGAGCACGCACCCGGCGATTCGACTATCATCAGTCATCCTCTATTTTGCAAAGAAGCGGACGGTGTCGTGTGCAGGCTTTCGCATCGTCATGTGATCAACGGCTATCGGATGGCGCAGCGGGAGATGGACGAGGAGACCCTCGAAGCACTGGAAACGCTCGAAGCCGTCATGCGCGAACCGCAATGGGCGCGTGAGTTTTTCTTCGAGCCAGGCCAGATTCAGATCGTCGATAACTTGCGTTGTGGACATCGACGCACGAACTTCGTCGATTTCGATGAAGAGCATCGCAAGCGGCATCTCGTGCGTCTGTGGCTTCGCGATGCACGCCGGCGGTTCTATAACGGCTGAGTATCGTAGAAGCCTTTGGCAAGGCGCGCCGCGAGCGCCTTGCGATCCACCTTGCCGACCGCCGTCTCAGGCAACGATTCGACGAACACCACGTCGTGCGGCACGTAGATGCGTGAAAGGCGCTTGCGTACGGCGTCCTTCACGCGTTCGGCATGTGTCGCGGTAAGGTCTCTCGGCACGACGAACGCAACCGGCACTTCACCGAGATCGCGATCCGCGCGGCCCACGACACAGCACGCAGCGACATTTCCTTCCGCCACGATCACGCTCTCGATCAGCAACGGCGAAATGTTTTCGCCGCCGCGGATGATCACGTCCTTGATGCGGCCTGTCACGTAGAGATAGCCATCGTCGTCGAAGCGGCCGAGATCGCCGGTGCGCAGCCATCCATCGACGATCGTGCGCGAGGTTTCATAGGCGGCGCCCAGATAGCCTGTCATGAGATTCGGCCCTGCAATGCAGATTTCACCTTCGACATTCGGTGTATCGATCATCGTGTCGTCGGCGGCGCGCAGCCTGACCGTCTGTCCCGGCACGACCTTGCCGACCGAACCCACGCGTCGCGCGTTCGGCGGATTGAGCGTGCTCGTACATGTCGCTTCCGATAAACCATAGGAAATCACGAGCGGACATCCGAGCTTCGCTTCCACTTCGCGGTGCAAGGCTTCCATGATCGGCGCGGAACCGCAGCGCGCCATGCGCAGCGTTGCGAGCGAGTCGGCGTCGAAGTGCTGCGCCAGCATGCGCGAATACATCGTAGGCACGCCGGTGATGATGGTCGGCCTGAAGCGCGTCATCAAATCGGGCATGTCTTCCGCACGAAAACGCGGGCAAAACACGACGCTCGCGCCCGCGAGCAATGGCGCGAACAACTGATTGTTCACGCCATTCGTGTGATAGATCGGCATGACATGAAGCAGCCTGTCGTCGCTCGCTAAGGCGCTTTGTTCGAGTACGCCGAGTGCATTGTTCAGCAGCGCGGCCTGAGTGAGTTGCACGACTTTCGGACGTCCCGTGCTGCCCGAAGTGAAGAGCAGAAGGGCAGGGCAATCGGCGGCGACATCGACAGGCGGCCAGTACGACGGTTCCGTCAGACGCGCGAAGTCGATGATGGTCGTATGCGAAGGAATGGCAAGTTCGCTCACGAGAGATGTGTTGTCGTCGTCATGCACGAGAAAGCGTGCACCTGTCTCGACGAGACGCGCGCTCACTTCGTCCGGTGCGAGCTTCGGTTCGAACACGCACGGACACAGTCCCGCGCGAATCGCTGCGAGCAACAACACAACGGCATCGAGCGAGCGCGACATCGTGATAGCGACGACATCGCCGGGGCGCGCGTGGCGGCCCGACAAGTGCGCCGCGACGCTGCCGGTCTCGCGTGCGAGTTCGGCATACGTCAGCGAACGCGTGCCATCGCCGATTGCGGGAAGGTTCTGCACATTGCGCACATGCCAGTACTGTTCGAAGGCTTGCGCGAGACTCGTCGGTCTGACATCGAAATGCAATGCGGTGGCCGTCGTCACTGTGTCGTTCTCGTTACCTGAGTCGAACGGCTGCATCGCGCTCGAATTGCCCGTGCGGGTCGAGTGATTCGAGCGCTTCACGTTCGCGCGATGTCGGCGGCGCGGTGGGCTCGGCGTCGCTTGCATCGAACGTGAAGCCGGTGCGTTCGCGCACTTCATCGAGGCTCGATTCCGGATGCCACGATTGCAATGCAAGCTTGCCGTCGCGCTTCACGAATACGGCGATGGGCGTGACCACGCCATGCATGCCGCCCCACGATGTCACGAAGTCGAGCTTCGCGACGAGCGTGCGTTTCGAATGCTCGGTGCGCCACGTGCAGGCGCGTCTGGCCGTCGGCAGCATGACCGCGCCGCCGCCGCCGCCCGGCAGTCGCACTTTCGGATGCGCCCATTCGCCGATGCACGAGTTGTTCGCGCAGCCTGCGCCGTCGAGTTGCGCCGCGCCGAGGAACGTGAGATCCATGCGGCCGCGCGTGCAAAGATCGTAGAAATCCTCGTTGGCGAAGATCGATGCCGAGCCTTCCGCAAGCAATGGGTCGGAGCTCGAAATCGGAATGGAAGAGGGCGACGGATCGACGCCGCCGGCCACGTTGATATACACGAAGTCCCAGTCATAAGCGCGCTTTGCGAGCAGACATGCGAGCATCGGCGGCGTGGAGTTCACGCCGCTGAACGTGATCTCGTCCGGCCGGATGAAGCGCGCGAGATTCGTGACGATGTAGGAGAAGCCGCTCCATTGTTCAGCCATGTCGATGAACCTCCGCTTCGGGCGCGGCATCGATATGGCGTGCGAGCGCTTCGGGGCCTTCTTGAAGATACGCATCTACCGCCGGATAGTCGATCGCATATGATGGCCAGCACGAGCCCGGCCATGCGCCGTTCTTCACGATCGCGTAGTTTTGCACCATGAAATAAGGGACGATCGTGAGTTCGGGCTGATCGGCGAAGCGCATATCGCTGAGTTCTTCGGCCACGACGAGCACGCTTTTGGCGGCGCGGCTCATGATTCGGTCCCAGTGATACGTGCCGGCCACGCGCACGTTGCCATCGCGATCCACGCTCGATGCATGAATCACGGCGAAGTCCGGCGAAATTGCGGGAATCACGTAGGTTTTCTGGCCGCTGCCATAGGGATCGTCGAGACATTTCCAGTCGTTGATCCGCACGAGATCGCTGCCGTGCAAGCCGCCGCACGGCATGAACGGCACGCCGAAGGCAGCCGCGCGCAGTCCCGCGGTGAGGCTCGCGCATGCGTGTTCTTCGAGCTTCAGATGACCCTTCTCGACCGCGCGCCGATACCATGGCGCAAGCCCGAAATTGCCTTCCATCGCGACGATGCCGCAACGCGCGCGCGAGGCCACGCCCGCGCGGCAAAGTATGTCGATGTCATAGCCCGGCGACTGCTTGATGATTTCGATGTCGCGCTTCTCTTGCCGGATCAGTTCGCGCACGAACGCGAACGGCCCGCGATGCAGAAAGCTGCCGCCCAGGCCCAATGACGCGCCATTGGGTACGAGCGCGGCCAGTTCGGCGAGCGAGACCTGTTTGTCCTTGCTTGCGAATCCCGAACTCATACGAGATGTCTCCTAAGCCTTCTTCGACGACGCCAGATACGCTTCGATGCGCTTGTGAATGCCCGGCGCAGACGCCGATCGAACGAGCGCGGCGAGGTCGGTATCGGCCTCTTCGGTGTCCAGCGCGCGTCGCAACATGGCGCGGCTCTCGGCGGGCAACGCGCGCGCGCGTTCCACCGCTTCGGCGACGACTTCCGCGTACTGCTCCGGACCCGCCACGCGTTCGATAAACCCGTTCGCGCAGGCACGTTCGACATCGAACGTGGCGGCTGTTTCGAGAATGCGCTGCGCCTCACGCGTGCCGACGATTCGCGCGAATCGCGCCGAACCCAGCACGAGTCCGAACTTCAGCCCCGGCATGCGAAACGTCGAACCGGGCGCGGCCACGCGCAGATTGCACGCCGCAATCAGATCGACACCCGCGCCGAAATTTCTGCCATGCGCGAGCGCCACGGTGAAGCACGACGCGCTCGCAATCTTGTTCAGCAACGTTTCGATGCGGATAAAACGCAGCACAAGATCGCCTTCGCTTTGCGCATGCACGTCGCTCATGTCGAATCCCGCGCTAAAGCATCGGCCTTCGCCTTGCAGCGTGACGAGCGATATTTTTGCGGCATCGGCAGCGTCGAAAGCCTGAATCAGTTCTTCCACGATACTCGCGGATAACGCATTCAGCTTGTCCGGCCGATTGAGCGTGATCGACCAATGCGTCGGCATTTTCTCGACGATGATGCCGCTCATGCCTCGACCTCCGAGCGCTTCAGCAGCTCGGCGTTGTGTTCACCGAGTCCCGGCGGACGCAGGCGAATGTCAGGCGTTTTACCGGAGAATTTGACGGGCGATGCGAACGTCTTCGTCTGCACGCCGTTGGGCAATTCGAGCGGCTGCACCCATTCCATATGCTCGACTTGCGTGTCCTTCAACACTTGCGAATACGTGTTGATCGGCGCGCACGGCACGCCCGCCGCACGAAAGCGCTCGATCCAGAGTTCGGCGTCGTCGGCGGCGAAGATCGCCTCCAGCGTGTCGCGCAATTCGACCTGATGCTGCGCGCGCAGCGTGGTCGTCGCATAACGCGAGTCCGCCTTGAGATCGTCACGTTGCACGACCTTGCACACCGATTCCCACAGCGCGTTATTGCCTGCAGCCATGCCGAAATACGTGTCCCGCGCCTTGAACGCCTGATAGGGCGCGTTACGCGGATGCGCCGAGCCGAGCTTCTGCGGATCGCGCCCCGTGCCGAAGTATTCGGACGTCTGCAATGCGGCGATGGCGAGGGTCGCGCCGAGCATCGGCACGTCGATATGCGTGCCTTCGCCCGTTGCCGCAACACCGCGCAGCGCCGATGTCACCGAGAACGCGGCATACAGGCCAGCGGAGAAATCCGCGAGCGGTACGCCGCACTTGACCGGCGCACCATCGGGTTCGCCCGTGATGCTCATGATGCCGCTCATCGCTTGCACGGTCAGATCGAAACCGCCTTCCTGCGAACGCGGCCCGGTCTGACCATACGCGGAGATCGAGCAATAGACGATGGATGGTTTCATCGCGCGAATGTCTTCGTAACCGAGCCCGAGGCGATGCATCACGCCGGGACGATTGTTCTCGATGACGACATCGGCTGTCTGAATCAACGACTTCGCCTGAAGGATGTCCTCGGGGTTTTTCAGATCGAGCGTGACCGAGCGCTTGTTGCGGTTGAGCGACGCGAAATTCTCGCTATAGCCATCGGAAATGGGTGGCCACGCACGCAACGTATCGCCGCCGTTCGGATGCTCGACCTTGATGACGTCCGCGCCCATGTCCGCGAGCAGCATTCCGCAATACGGCCCCGCCGCGACGTTGCAGAACTCGATGACCCTGATTCCTTGAAGTGGCTGATCCATGTGTTTTCCCTGGCGATCCCGTTGGCATGCGGCGGCGCTCGTGCGCGTCGATTCGATTGTGGCGCGATCTTCCGGGCGTGTAAACCAAAAAATGATATACGCATCCTATAAAATAGGATGGTGTGGCAGAGTACCGTGAACACGCACCGGGGAGATTGCCGGATCGATACGCGGCTCTTGCCGCTACGCGCGGTGTAGAATGAACTTTTAATCCTAAATCTTAGGACAATGGACAAGACGTTGCTGAAGGGCCTGATGCTGCTGGAGGCGCTCGCCGATCAGAATGGCAAGCCCGTCACGATCCCGGTGCTGGCCGAGCAGGTCGGGCTCACGAAGAGCAACACGCACCGCACGTTGCAAACGCTCGCGCACGCAGGCTATGCAACGCGCGATGAAACCACGGGCAACTATCGGAGCACGTTCAAACTCTTTGAGCTGGGTGCGAAGCAGATGGCGCAGATCGACGTGCGGCAGTTCGCGGCCGTGCATATGCGTGCGCTGGTCGATCTCACGCAAGAGACGGTGCACCTGTCGATTCTCGATGGCGCCTCGGTCGTGTATGTCGACAAGATCGAGAGCGCGCAGCCCGTGCGTGCGTATTCCGTGCTCGGCGGCCATGCGCCTGCGTATTGCGTTGCGACGGGCAAGATTCTTCTCGCGCATCAGACGCAGGAATTCCTCGCGCGGCATCTGGTCGATCTCTCCGCGCATACGAAGGCCACCATCACGGATCTGCAGGCGCTCAAGGTCGAGCTCGCGCGCGCGGCGGCCAATGGCTATGCGATCAATCGTGGCGAATGGCGGGACAGTGTGGGCGGTGTTGCCGCGCCGATCTTCGATGCGTTCGGCCTTCCGGCTGCGGCCATCGGAATCTCGGGGCCGTTGGAGCGCCTGAGCGTCAAGCGCATGAAGGAATTCGCGCCGGCGGTTCAGGATGCGGCGCTGAACATCTCGCGGGCCATGGGATATCGCAAGTGAAGTGAGCGATGCTGGCGCCGGGGCATTTGCCCTGGCGCCGGATGTTCGCTGCGTTGGGCGGATGCGGGTCGTTTCCTACAACAATTCGGCCGAATCGCTCTGGGTCACGTGGCTGGCTTGTTTGTTGAGCGGCGCCATTGCATCCGCGATGGCGCTGGCCGCTCCACGCAAGTGCAGCGGCACGCGCGTACCCGGCTCCAGATGCAGACGCAAGGGCATCGGCGTTTCGACGCGATCGAGATAGAGCACCTGATTGCCGTCGAGGATCGTCAGGTTGCAGGTTTCGCCCACTGCGTCCACGAGTTCCTGCAGGACCGTGTGAGGTTGCGAGCGCAAGGTGGAATGGCGCAGCACGTCGAGCGCGAGCGCGGCCGAGCGCGCGCCCACCGTGTACCGCTTGCCGAGCGGTTCGCGATAGACGAGATCGGCCTCGAAGAGCATTGACAGGATGCGGAACACCGTCGGCTTGGGCAGCTTGCAGGCGTGGGTCACGTCGTCGAGGGAAACGGGCTTGTTCGCATGCGCCACGTATTCGAGTACGGCAAACGCCCTCAACGCGGTCGATTCCGGCTTCTGTGGGTCAACGTTCAGCATTGCGCGTCGCAAGATTCCTCGAAGCGGCCATTGTACGTGAGCACCCCTTCACGCCGCCTGCGGCAGCTTCAGGATCGCGCGCGCTTCCTCGGGCGTCGCGGGTACGCGATCGAAGCGCTCGCAAGCGTCGACGATCTTGCCGACGAGTTCCGCGTTGCTCGACGCGAGCCGCGTCTGCACCGCATCGCGGAGGTCAGCAATGCGGCGCGCTGCAGTCCCAAGGCGGCTGAACGCTTTACCGATAGTGCGATCACGCTGACCCACATTCAGCATGTCCGCGATCTGCGCGTTCCAGACCATCGCATCAATCGAACGCCAAGCGGCGAACCTGCTTCGGTAGTGCCGACACGCCGAGATTCTCCAGGAAACTCTCGCGCAGCGCGAGCGCTGCCGGACTCAACGACCTTCCGGTCGGCTCGACGAAGCCCACGGTGCGCTCGACAGGCGGTTCGTCAAGCGGAATGAAGCGCAGCATGTCCCGATGTCGCTGCTGCGCGAGATAAGGCAGTACGGTGAGACCGACTTCACCCTCGACGGCCGAGAGCAGGGCGGTGGTGTTGGCGATGAAGATCTCCATCTGTCCAATCGCATCGAGCAGGGATGCCGGCAATGCGCGCATCGTACCGTTGCCGATGAGTTGATACCCAGACAGATCCTTCCACTTGATCTTCCGATGCCGGAAGAGCGGATGGCCCGCCTTCACCACGACGCACATCACATCGGACAGAAGCGGTGTGAAGCTCAACTCCGGCTCTCCCTTGGGCTCGCCTGCGATGCCGAAGTCGATCACGCCCGAGCGCACCCGGTCGTGATTATAGTCCGCGGTACCGTCTTCCACGTGCAATTCGATGCCGGGATAGCGCTGCGCGAAGCGGCTGATCGCGCGCGGCAGCATTTCGTGCGCGATGGATCGCACCGCGGCCACGCGCACGCGCCCATGCCGCACCCGGACGACGTCGACGGCCGAGCCGATCACGCGCTCGTAATGCTCGACCAGCTTGCGCGCCTCGCCGTAGAGCATGGTGCCGAAGGGTGTGGGCGACGCGTGACTGCCCTTCTCGAAGAGCGCGGCGCCCAGCGCGCTTTCCAGCTCCTTGATGGACAGCGACAGCGCGGGCTGGCTCCGAAACACGGCG